>ENA-OOZT01000763-OOZT01000763.1-human-gut-metagenome-genome-assembly--contig:-NODE-763-length-25157-cov-2.246793_pt1 | contig 25157 bp, 17 predicted proteins | sample MGYA00241192_ERZ501407 | MGnify/ENA primary metagenome ERZ501407 (study PRJEB25962, sample SAMEA2042911) | human gut metagenome | biome: human gut; feature: human-associated habitat; material: faeces...
CGTAAGCCGTCTGTCATTCTCTCCAACAGGATAGACTGACAGGACAATCCCTGTCACTTTTGTTTGTTCACTCATCGTTGTCTTTACAGTTCTTTCTTATTATAACCATAGTTTTTCAGTAGGATATCACTATCTCTCCAATCTTTTCGAACCTTTACCCACAGACGCAGATTTACCTTCATATCAAGAAGATTCTCCATCTCCACTCTTGCCTGTGTACCGATTTCTTTGATCATCGCACCCTTCTTGCCAATGATAATACGTTTATGTGACTCTCTCTCACAGACAATTACTGCCTCAATATCTACAATATTGCCGTTTTTTCGAGTCTTCATACGCTCAATCACAACAGCTATGCCATGTGGAATCTCCTGACTTAACAGACGAAGCGCCTTTTCTCTGACAAGCTCTGCCACAATCTGGCGTTCCGGCTGGTCTGTGATAGTATCCTCATCATAATACATTGGTCCTTCTGGAAGATATTTAAAAATAGAATGTACTAAATCATCTGTATTATTACCTTCTAATGCACTAACCGGAATAATCTCTGCAAAATTACACTGATCTTTATAGGCAACAATGGCCTTCAAGATTTCCTCTTCAGTTGCAACATCTGTCTTATTGATTACGAGGAAGATCGGTGTCTTTACATTCTGAAGCTTCTCAATAATATACTGCTCTCCCCCACCGATAAATGTCGTTGGCTCTACGAGCCATAAAATAAGATCCACTTCATTGAGTGTTCTCTCGGCAGCCATAAGCATGTAATCTCCAAGCTTATTCTTTGCTTTATTGATTCCCGGTGTATCGAGGAAGACAATCTGACCTTCCTCGCTTGTATATACAGTCTGAATCCGATTTCTTGTTGTCTGCGCTTTACTGGAAGTAATCGCAATCTTCTGACCAATTAACTGATTCATTAATGTAGACTTTCCTACATTCGGACGACCAATAATGGTTACAAATCCTGATTTAAAACATCTGCTCATATTTTTTCCTTTCTCTATTACCCTCTATTGATTCAGGCTGCATACCTGCTTAAACATCTCTTTTTCTTCTTCTAACTTACGGTCATTGCCGATAGCACATACCGTTCCTGCGTCCATCATAGATTCAATATAATCGGCAAGGGAACGAATCGTCTCCTCCGTTGCATCGAGTACCTGATTTCTCTCTTTTTGAATCATCTCTACTGTAATTCCTGACTGGTAGGCATGGAAAGAACGCTCTCCCAATGCAGACGGCTCTAACGGCTGATCAATGCCACTGATAGTTCCGATGATATACTTTGTCATATCTCTCTTACCAGCTTCAAAGTTTCTCACATAATCCGCTGCCTTTTTATAAACATCCAATGTAGCAGAAAGGTTTGGATCTCTGTAGGAAGTAAAAAAACCATATCCATTCCTTGAGAAATTACACATACATCCGTATGCACCGCCAGTCACACGGACATTCACCCAGAGATAATCATAGGAGAAAATGGTCTTTAATACCTTTAATGCACCGTGGTATTCCTGTCCTTCTTTTTCAAAACAGCCGGCACTTGCTACATACTGTACTTTACTTGCTGTTTTAAATCCCTCATTCTTTTTCTCCAAAACAAATGCGGGAACTGTTTTAACGCATGGCGTATCATAAAGCATACGGTTAAACTGTAGCATTTCTCCTTCCATTAAGGACTTAAAGTTAAACTCTCCCGTAAGGGATAATGTCAGGTTCTCTTTACGGAAAATGCACATCTGCGCTCTCACGAGCTGCTTCATAAGAAGATCTACATTACTGTCAAAGTTCTTATCAAGCTTCTTTACAAATTCATAAAAACCAATTCCTTCTGCTGTATCTTTGTATTTCATCATCGGGTCAATATAAGAAAGGGCACGATTCGCTGCATATACATGACCCGCTGCCGGAATTCTTGTATCCATCTTTGTGCGAAGTTCAGAAATAATCTCTTTTAAACGCTTCTTATTATCCATCTTGGAGCTTAAAAGAACTTCTTTTAACAGGGACATGCCATCTGCTACCTGACTCTCCATACACTTCATATGAACACTAAAATATGGACGGTAGGCATCCTTTTTCCATACAAGAACATTCATGCCTGTCTGAAAAGATAATCCACCAATCTTTAAATTGATTTCTGTTGCCAGATCATTATAGGAAAAATGTTCTGTATCTACATAACGATAAATCTCTGTCAGTAAAGTAGCATATGGAATCAGTTCTTCCGGCAGTTCTGACATATCAAAGCAGAAATCAGAATATACAATTCCATTCGTATGGTATTCATGAACAACTGCTGTTGTACCGCCAATTGTTACCTCTTTATTCTTAAATGGAAGTACCTCTCTTGAAATATCACTCAAGTCTAATGTAGGAATCTTCTCTAATTCTTCCTGAGTGGAAGGTGTCTCCTGAAATTCCTTCAACTTCTTTGTATCCTCAATCAGGTAGTTTAACTGTTTTGCGTTGAGCTTATCTTTCATTCTGGCAAGCTGCTCTTTTAATTCTTCCTCCAAGCGCTCATTCTTGCCAACTTCCGGATAGAGATAGACATAGGCTTTATGAGTATTCTCTAAAAAGCTTTCTTTAATAAGCTGTTCAAAATAGCCTGTCTCTACCTTTTCTTTTAATCTGGCAAGCGGAGTCAGGGAATCAGCAAGTTCTAATGCCTTTGTATCATCATATAACCAGCTATTTAAGAAATTCAGTCCATAAATAAGCCCCTTCGGAAAACGGCCGAAATCTGCTTCGCGATACTTAAACTCATAATTATTAATCGCTGAATAAATCGCCTTTTTGTTAAGACCATTTTCTGCCTGCTCTCTTAAGGCTTCTTCTAATGTTTTTATAAAAAGAGCCTCGTTACCCTTTTTCGCATTCTTTACAATAACAGAAAACAATGGCTGCTGGATTCCGCCATCATAGTAGCTATCCACATCTTTTCCAAGACCGGCATCAATCAGTTTCTTTCTAACTGGTGCACCCGGCATGGTAAAAAGAACATAATCAAGAATCTGCATTGCAAGGCCACGTTCGTTATCACAGCTATCACCCGCTGCCACATTATAACTTAAATAGACACCTTCCTCTTCTTTCTCAGACACAGAATAGGTATCTTTTAATGTTTCTGGTGCTTTGAACACTTCCTGCATTGCAACTTTAGAATCCACTGTCTTTTTCTCATAGTGGCTTAAATATTCTTCGTCAATAAAAGCAAGCTCTCTTGCAAAATCCACGTCACCATACAAATAAATATAACTGTTTGATGGATGATAATATTTGCTGTGAAACTCTAAAAACTTCTCTCTGGTAAGTTCCGGAATTGCATCTGGGTCACCACCGGACTCAAAAGCATACGGAGTATCCTTTAAGAGTGCCTCCTGAATCTTTCTAGCTAAAACATCACCGCCGGAAACGTTTGCATAAGTCGTGTCCGGAAAAAGGGATGTCATGATCTGACGGCTTAAGACATCATCCGGTGAGGAAAAAGCGCCTTTCATCTCATTGTATACAACACCATTAAACTTCAGTTCATCATCCTTATCAGCAATCTCGTAATGCCAGCCTTCCTGTTTGAGAATCTCATCTCTCTTGTAAATATTCGGATGAAAAACAGCATCTAAATAAACGTGCATCAGATTATGATAATCCTGAGCATTGCAGCTTGCGATTGGATAAACTGTCTTATCTGGATAGGTCATTGCATTTAAAAATGTATTCAGAGAACCTTTTGCAAGCTCAATAAATGGATCTTTTGATGGAAACTTATCCGAACCACATAATACAGAATGTTCCAAAATATGAGCAACACCAGTATCATCTGCCGGAGGGGTACGAAATGCAATACTAAATACCTTGTTCGTATCATCATTCTCTATTAAAAGAACTCTCGCACCAGTCTTCTTATGTTCCAATACATAGCCGTATCCATTCAGTTCGTCTATCTTTTCCTTCTGCACAAAGGAATAACTTTTAAAATCTGTTTCTTTTAGCATTCGCTATCTACCTCCTGCTTTTTGTATTTTATAAAAAGGACTGTAACCGCTACTTTTATCCTGTCGTAGCATTCCCCGTTTTTAACAGTTTTATTTTTGATTACAGATATTGTAATAATCCAGAACTTCATCCGCACTACTCTGAATCATTACAGACTATTTAATATCATAACACAAGTAACCGAAAAAAAAAAGAAGGTCTTACCGAAGTAAAACCTTCTTCCTATTCTTATAAAATATTCAGCAAATATGTATGCGATATTCTGACTAGTTGTTGATGTTCTACACACCTATTTATATAAGGAAGAAACGTCTATTTTCCGTGTATATATTCTTCGATTTTCGCAAAAAATAAGCTGTTTTTATTGTCTGTACATTTGGCGGCAAGTGCGGAACTTTTCACGCTTGTAACAAGTGTACATCTAGTACGGAATAGATACTCCAAAAGGTGCCGTATTAGAGCAATGCAGAGGGTGACATTTTACCCCGTATCACAAGTTAATAACTCAACTTATTTTACAATCGCTCCTTTTATTCTCATTCACTCCTAAATTTTATAGTAGTCCTACTATTTAGATACGGAACTACTTATATATGTTCTAAGCTGTAAGAGGATTTTGAAGCGGTGTACTTTTAAGTATGGTGGTTAATCTTTATCAAAAGTCCTTTTGTCATTATCAAAACCCTATTTACTTTTAATAATAAGTTTTGATAATGATTATAGCACGAAAAACAGTCACTTAACAACCTTTATCAAAACTTAAGAATATGAACCAGATATTGAATTTAATGAAAAGCAATACAAGGACGCTTTAAATCTCTTTTGGTTCCTCCAAGTTCTAAAAGTTCTTCTAATTTCTCTATGAAACCTTTCATACGCACGCCTACTATACCTATTGGGGTATTGGTGCATAATACCCGTATGGGTATATGTTGTCAATGATGAAATTACAAAAAATGGGAAGATGATAAAAAATATCATCTTCCCAAAAGTTTTACGATTATATAATTATCTGGCTATCAATGAACAACTACCAAAAAGTACACAAAATTCTATAGATGATTGTACGCATTATACATTAAGTTCTGTTGATATCATTGATATCCGTATAAGTTATAAAGGGTAAAATAGTTAAAACACCCTATATTCTTCCTATAAACTTCCCAATTATACAGTTTACAAAAAATAAAATCAAATCAAGAATTACAATTGTCGCACCTACCGGCGTGGAACAAAGAATAGAGAGTACAATTCCAAAGAAAGCACCTATTACTGAAAGAACGGCTGCGTAAATAATCACACCTTTAAATGACTGCATCACCCTCATCGCTGAAAGTGCCGGAAATATAATCAATGCCGAGATAAGCAGCGAGCCGACCAGGCTCATGGCAAGTACAATAATCACTGCCGTAATAATTGCGATAATCATGTTGTAGGTTTCTGCATTTTTTCCAATTGCCCTTGTAAAGTTTTCATCAAAAGTTACTGCAAAAATACGATTATAAAATAAAATAAAAAATGCAACAACTAGTATCGACATAATTATACAGGTAAAAACTTCGGTTTTTGTTAATGTAAGAATTGTTGTCGAACCAAATAAGGTTGAACAGACATCCCCCGATACATTTGCAGAGGTAGAAAAGAGGTTCATGACAAGATAACCGACTGCCAGTGAGCTTACCGAAAGCATTGCGATTGCGGCATCCCCCTTTATCTTTGTATTCTGTCCAGTTCGAAGGAGCAAAATTGCCGCAGCTATAGTAACTGGCATAATAAAAATCGTATTATTTACTAATTTAAAAATTGTAGCAACCGCCATTGCACCAAAGGCAACATGAGAAAGACCATCTCCGATAAAAGAAAAACGTTTCAGTACTAATGTTACCCCAAGTAATGAAGAACACAAAGCAATCAGAACTCCGACAATCAATGCATACCGCACAAATGGATAAGATAAATAAAAAGAAAGTTCCTGTAAAATATGTGTCATTTTTTATCGCCTCCTATCCTGTTTTCCTCTGCATTTTTAAACAATTTCCATTTATCACTGTTCATATATTCTTCCTTTGTCCCATAAAAAGAGTTTTTCTTTTGCATATGAAGGATATGTGTTGCATAATCAAGTGCCTGTACATCATGAGAAACCATGATAACAGCGATTCCCTCTTCACTTAAATCTTTTGTCACCTGATAAAACTCTGCCGTCACCTTTGGGTCAAGCCCTGTTACCGGCTCATCTAAAAGAATTACCTTACTCGCTGCGCACAATGCTCTCGCAAGAAGCGTCCGCTGCTGCTGACCGCCAGAAAGATTCCGATAACAGGATTTTCTGAGATTCCACACTTCCATCCGCTTCATCTTCTCCTCAGCAAGCTTTTTCTCCGCTTTTCTATAAAATGGTCTCCAGCCACATTTCGCAAGTGTACCGGAAAGGACAATCTCCTCCACTGTTGCTGGAAAGTCTTTTTGTACGACTGTCTGCTGCGGCAGATAACCAACTTCGTATGCCTTAAGGCCATCTCCCGTAATAATGTCACCACTAATGGCATCTTGTAAATGAAGTAACGTCTTAATCAGCGTACTTTTTCCTGTTCCATTCTCTCCAACGATACAAAGATAATCGCCCTTACTGACTTTAAAATTTAAATCTGATACGATAGCATGCCCTTCGTATCCTAATGTTAAGTCTTTACAGGTAATATAAGCCATTTGTATCTCCACCTCTTTCTCTAAATTTCTTCCAGCACATTTTTTAACACACTCCAGCATAGTAATATTTGCAGGGTACTGTAACAATTAATTTCTATAATGCCGTAAAAATATACATAAATCTTTGTTTCGCAAACTTAATTCAAAGCCTCCGACAAAACAGATAAATTCTCTTGCATTACCTGCTTCATATATATTTCCACCTATTGTTAACTCTTCCATAGGTGTTGTTTTATCTATTTTTGTCATAATTTTCTCCTGAAAATGCCTGCTTATTATGAATTTATAAAGCCTGTTTCTATTTTTGCGTTTGTGTAAACAACATAGTCGCTTGAGGTAGTTCCATTAACAACTGAGTTGTTGTCATTAAGCAATACTGCGGTAAGCTCAACTCTATAGTTCGCATAGGTAAGTCCCTGCTCCTCAAAAGCCTTGCCTGTTTTTACTGTAAATTTCGTAACGGCTGTGTTTTGTTCTTCGCCATTATAGTCAGTGGTAAAAACGCACTCCTTGTCATTCAGACCGCTGCTTGATGTGGCGTTTTCCAAAATAAAGCTACTGAGGTATTTGCTAATATCGTTAGTCTGCTTATAATCGCCACTATTGTCCTTAACATACAACCTCATTGTATACTGTATTTTTTTGCCACTATCCTTTGTTGATCGGCTCAAAGCAGACAGATCATAGATAGCATTTGCTGTTATTGCCATTTCTTCTGTATTCATATCTTTGGCATTGATACCAAGCTGTGAAAATGGTGAATCTTTCGACTCAAGAACCGTTGACTCTGCAACGTTATAGTTTAGCTGTGCCACCGTCATTGCCTTTCTATAGTAGCGTCTGGCAGGCATAACTCCACTTGCAGAGATAGAGCTGTTCTCAATATTGTTCTGGCTATATGCAACATATGACGACGCATTTACGCCTATACCGGTTTTGGTATCCCCGTCCTTACGCTCAGGAAACTGATCTATGATCCCTGCAGTACCATAAGTTAAGCTGATATCAGCCTTGACAGTTATAGAACCATTTGTGTCATTATTGATATAATCGTAGACCGAACCGGGATACATCAGCATATAGCTGTCTTTAGCTTCTGAAAGTGTTTCAGTCTTGCTTATTTTTGCGTTTGATAACTCTGTGTCTGAACTGTTTAAAATGCTGTAATCAACATTCACCGAAGTTCCTGCAATGATCTTTGCATTAGCTCCCGCATCGTTTTCATCAAAGTTCTTCATAGAGAATTTAAACGCCTGATACATATTGAAATCGTCACTCTTATAGCCATTAAATGTATCTCTAAGGCTCGGATCAATGCTTATCTTTGACGTCATTGTCGCACGAACAAAATTATTTGACGCTGTTATCTCCTCTGGGTCATGAGCCGTCACACTTACTAGCTGTGTAAAAAAGTTTGCAATAACATATGCGCCAGTGTCATTATTTGTCACTTGGACAAGGTTTGTAGGAATATTGCCATTGAGCTTTCTTGGCTTATTACCGCTATAATAATTCACAAAGTTTTTGATGACTTTTTTGTGCTTCCCGTTTCCGGAATATTGATAGTGAGATAATAGTTCTCGCTTATTATCATTTCGTCATTATCATTTTTTGGTGTATCACTATTCGCTGAAACAGTTATCTTATAAGTGACTGTTTCATTCTCACCAGCAGGTCTATAATACTTGCCGTCGCTTGTTTTTACAGTAGCTGTAGCTTCATCAGCAGCCTCAACAAGTGTTCCGTCAGATGATTCTTTAGCTGTTACCGACGCATATCTTAACAGTACATCATTCATTGTAACCGGTTTAAAGCCACTTATATTTGTCAAGTCAAGCTCACCGGTTGTTTTATTAAACTTAGCATCACTTGCGGTAGAATGATAAGTCTTGTCATTGTTATTTGCATCAACAAGAGTTAGCTTTGTATCATCGGTAAGCACACCACTGTCAGTGGCATTATCACCAATAAGATAAAGCTTTTTATCAAAGCTCCAAAGCAGACCGTCACCGTTATTGAGCATTTTTTCCCATTCGTTAGCGGATTTGTAATAGGAATACTTAAAATAAGTAGTAACAGGTGCATCAAAGCTCTCAAAAGCAAGCTTTGTTTTATCCGTATAGTGAGAATGGTTAAAGTCTGTGCCTGAGATAACGTAAGATTGAAAGCTGAAATCAAGCACCTTTCTTACAAAAACAGGAATATGAAGTCTAAGAGCAGTTTTGCCACTTCCCGTTTGGTCGATATAATCAAGAGTAATGACAGTAAATCTGTTTGTGCCGTCATTGTCATACTGACCGTCTGTGACCTTGAAATATCCTGTCTTGCTGTTAAACGTAAGAGTGCTTTTGTCTGATTTTTTCAAAACATCGTTATCATACACATAAGTCGCTGTGCTTACATTCATAAGATCTGTTGTTTTCAGCTTATTTGAACTGCTGTCGCAAACATCACAATTTGTCAGAACTGAGATATACTTTGCGAGCATTTGTGTAATATTCAACGATGAGTTATCATCAATAAGCAGAACAGGAAGATCGTTCAGCTCCTGAACATCAAGCTCAGAAGCTTTGCCGAATGTTATAAGCTTTGATTTATCCAAATTCTCTGCATATGTCTTTATGGTACTGTTTATGCCATAGGATTTTTTGGCTGTGCCATTCGTATAAGAAGCAGCGTCACTAATGATAGTCTGCATATTTCCGCCAACAAGATCGCCTGTGAAAATTTTATCTCCAATGGTTCTGCTTGGATTTATATTGACATAAGGTGAATAGATATCAACGTGCGTGCCGCTTCCCTCGCCGATATTTTTGGTATTGTCCTGAGTACCGTTGTAGTCGGAGTGAACTGCGGTGAAGCTGGCAGGTATCTGTGAAGCACCATACTGTATATCAGATAAACAATCCGTGTTATTTACCGATACTCCAATAAATTTAGATGATAGATTTTTATCCTTGTTCCAACCTATCAAGTTAGAAACAGACACGCTGTTGTTGCCTCTTACATAGCCTAATTTATTTATGAGAATATCATAAGCATATGTGTTTCCACGGTCATTATGACCGATCACACCGCCTGCACCTGCACCATTGGACTTATCTTCTGCTGACAGAGTAACATTGTTGACTTCACAATCAGATATCTTCAGATCACCATTAGCTTTTATACCAACATAACCTCCGATACCTGCATCACCAGTTTTAGCAGCTGGTATACCTATCGTTGCATTTTTTACAGCAGACTTTGATATGGTCACAGCCGCATTCTGTGTGCCGACCATTCCGCCTGAACTTGTATAGCCATAAACACCGCAAGCTGATGTTTCAGATGTTCCTCCATAGTAACAGTCATTGATAGACAACTGGTTTTTGTTTATTCCAACGAATCCACCGACATTACTACCATAAACATCGACGCTGACGCTTGTGTTTGTTATTGTGCAGGCTCCGTTAGACAGTCCTATAAGACCGCCCTCGTTCATGGTCTGGGTTGCAAGGGGTTTATTGTCTTTTTTTGAACCGATAAAGCTATCTTTATTATAGGCTGTAAGCTGAACATTGCTTATTGTCGTTTTGATATTTGCAGAACCTGCGATTCCACCTACGCCAAACCAAGTTTTTGTGCCTTTATCAAGATTAGCAAATTCAACTTTATTAATTTTTATCTTAGAATCCTTAACAGAGAATTCGTTGCCTTTCTGAGAATTTCCCACAAGACCGCCTGTTTCAAATCCGCCATACACATAAACGCCACTGTTTTCAGACTTAACGTTACTTATATTGATATTATTTGTTGACTTTCCTATAAGTCCTCCCACAGTATATGCACCATATATTTCAAGATCAGTCAATGTTATTCCGCTAAACGTGCAAGAACTCTGTACTCCGCCAACAATACCACCTGTAGAAAGGTCTTCATTAACATACGATTGTCCATCGTTGTTATACGTCTTAACGCTGATCTTGCCGGAAAGCTTAAGGTTATTTACAGTTAAAGCATACGTTGAACAGTTTATCAACCCAACTCCTTTTACGGAGGCAAATGCGGTACGATATTTATAGTTATCCACATCTTGAAATTCAATAGTGTTACCGCTCTTGTTATCCGTTATTTTCACAGCATAGGCTTTTATATCTGTATCGAGCTTTATAGTCTGATCATTTCCCTCGATAGCTGTCAAAGACAAAGTATAATCACATTTAATGTCGCCCAAGTTACTATTTGTTGCATCAAACAACTGATTTATACCACGAAAACCGGTTCCGGTGAGGTCATAGGTTCCATTTCCTGTGAGTTTAACAGTAAAGTTCTTATTTAATTCGTGTGCCCACTTTGCTTCATAAAGACCTTTTTCACTTGGCTTTGTATATTTTTTTAGCATTACAGAATTTTTCTTTTCATATTCCCTGCTTGTAGCCTTTTCAAGTCTTTGATAATCTGAGATCGCAGTTTTGTAATCTTTATCATCAGAAGTCAATGTAGCTGTGCCAACTTTTGAATAGTCTGCATTTCGAGTAAAAGTATAGTGACCATATCCGCAAGTATTGTTTCTACGGTCTGTATATCCCATACCAGACTGTGATATGATAGACAGCATAAACAACGCCTGTGCATTAGGCACTTCAATGGTATTGGTCGTGCCGGCAATAACATTTAATTTCTCACCATCACTTAGCTCACTCTTAAACTGCGTGATGAGATAATTTTTCCTGCCATTGTTAAGGTTAGTTGACTTACCAAACGTTGTTCCCTCTTCGATAGCAAAGCCGTTTACAACTCTGCCTATATATGGATTGATAAAAAGATTGGTATATACGTCTTCACCCACTGCCTCAGTATTGTTGGTTGTAAGCGCACTATCTTTGGCAACGATGTCCATATTTCTGAAAATAACGCCGCCGTAAACTATGGCGCCAACATATCCGCCTGCAGTAATGAGATGTTGTTTGCTGTTATCGTTATTTGCAAATGTTATATTAGGATTTGTTACCTTGACATTATCAATGATATTATCTCCACCGAACACAACGCCCATAACACCGCCATAATACTCCGTCTTTCCGGTACTATAGTTTAATTTATTATTATTGTTTTTTGAAAGCGTTACTTCTTTGGTATATTCTATATTGATATCTTTTACAACACTTCCGCTGCTGAACCTGATGAGTGGGCTTGCAGAATTATTGGTGATAGTTGGATATGTTCCGTCGGATCTCTGCTGTCCAACTATAACGCCCCTGAAAACGTAACTGTTTGATGTTCCGCCAAGACCTGCAAAAGAACTGCCGAGAACTATATCATCATTTATCTTGTAATAAGCCTCGCAAAGATATTTGATCATGTTATCTTTTGAAACTTTTTCCTTTCCGCTTACGAAATTGCCTGTTCCATCATAAGTATAAGTTTTATGATTAGTGCCTTTACAAAAAGCACTATTAGCATTAATAGTCGATTTATCGGCAGAAACATTTGCATTATAGTTTACTTCCCAGCCATTTGTAGGTGCGGCTGTACTGATAACTCGTGCGACCTCTGCAAGTGTGGAAGCGTCAAGGATATATGGATCAGAGTATGTTCCGCAACCCTCGTCAAGATATGGTCGCTCAAGGTTTACGTCTATCTCATCATAGTTTTGGGTGGTATCATACGATATAGCAACATATGGCTTGTAACTTGTAAAGCTATATTCCTCTGTTGCGTTATTTTTGACAGGGGAAGTATACCTGTCATCCCTACTCCAATCGCCATGATACTTATTCTGCCTGCTCACATCATCTACACGATTCTTTATGGTGTCAGACACTTCTTTTCCGTAGGTTACATTATGCTTAATATTGCCAGCTGAGTCTGTACCCCAATCGTCGTCCCATTTATAGTTGTATATTGCAGAAGAGCCTGCACCGTCAGAATGCTGAAAACTCTCAAGCAAAGTAGCATTTTTGAAAATTGAATTTTCATTACTTGCGTCAAGCTTGATATTTGAGAAAGTCAGAGATATATTTTGACCCTTTTCGCTTCCTACATTGCCTATAAGGCTTGTTGCAGCATAATTCTGACCGCCTTTATCATATTTAGCAGTAGTCCTACTGTGTTTTTTCTGTGACACATTCTGTATAGTGATCTCTGTCATGTTGCCTATCTTATTTATAAGCAAAGGGGCATAGTCGCTTATTGTTTCACCGTCATTCACATACAGATCATCAAGAACGATACTGCCGGTAATTTTGACAGATTTTTTTGAAGTATTGGTGTCGTCAGCAACCGAGCCGCAAACCAATGCACCTGAACCACCATTCACCTTACCGATATTTCCCTTAAAGGTCAGTTTGCCGCTTATGGTAACAGCTCCATTCTCATTTCTGAAAAGTCCGCATTGCATCATGTAATGTTGTGTACGAGAATCATCGTTTTTACTAGGATTAACACTATCATTACCATTCGTATGACGAGGATGGTTATTATTTAACACTTTTTCAGACATATTAAAGCCTTTATTGTCAAAAATAATAGTTGAACTTGAACTAATAGTTAGGTTATTCGTATCAACAGGATAATAAGAATATCTACGCAAATCTATTGTTTCATCTTTAGGGAAACCAGGGTCTTTATCACAAATATATTTTTTTATGTTTGACGCCGCAAAAACTCTTGCACTCCATACAGTAGCTTTAGCTCCGCCTGTGGAGGCTTTACCATTTTTATATACATCAAGGTTGTAATAATATCTTGCACAAGGATTATCTTTCCATGTCGCACCATTATTTTTTGTTTGATTTTGATAGGTATTGCAATGTTCGCCATCCATATAGAGCAAACGTTCATTTTTATCATTAACAGCAGGAATTGAAATTATGGCTTGACGATTGCAAACAGGACTATTTGAAGCATAAATACTACAACGAGCTATCTCATCAAAAAACAAATATTTTTTACTTATATTTATCTTAGTATCTTGTGAAATCTCATGTCCATTAGGATCAGTGAGTTCAAAATAAGTTGCATTAAAGGCACATTTACTGTAATATGAACCTGATCCATCAAAATAATTAAATGTATATGGATCATAATTTCTTCCCAATAATGTCGAGGCGAGCATGCCAAAATTTTTACAGTTGTTTGCTGTTACTGTCACACTGTCAAAGCTAACCTTTTTTATGCTCCAATAACCTGTTGTGGAAAGTACAAGACCACCTATCTCATTACTATCAGATGTTATAGTAGAATTAGATACAATTATTTTATCCAGCGTTACTTCAACATTATACCAGTTGTGACCAATAAACCCACCGCTTGTGCTTCCGCTGATTTTAGTGGAAGTTTTTACATTAAGAGTATTTACACTAACACTTTGTATTTTCACAATATTAGGAGATGATGATATATCCGAACCTATCTCGGCAATAAGTCCACCAACTCTAGCATTAGCACTGCCTGATTTAGGACCTGTGTGTTTGTCAGTTATATTTCCGCCAACAGTGACATTATCAAACTTAATACCAGTTGCAGGCTTTGATTTAACAGCTCCTACCATTCCGATAACTCCGCCAAGACAAGTGCAATCTACCGTTGTTGTGCTATTATTGTATGTAAGATTTGCTGTTACAGCAGAATTAGTGAACGAAACTTCACTTGTGGCGTCAGCAACATATCCAACCAGACCTCCGACAAAATTAGTATATGCACCACTTGGAGATGCGGTCACATCAGCGGTCACGCTATCAATAGTCAAAGCTCCGCTGTTGTATGCAGATACAGAACCAATATAACAAGCATCACCGCCAGAAACATTGTCACCGACAATATTTAAGTTTGAAACAATCTTTATATTGCTTATTTTTGCACCGCTTGTCTTTGCAAAAAGTCCGTTGTGAGTATGGAAAACTATCTTAGCGTCTTTGCCTACGCTCATAGTAATTGTATGACTATTGCCGTTCAGAGTGCCTGTAAATGTATCCTCACCATTATCACGCATAAAGCCGGTTAGACCTGTGTCGCTTATATCAACATCTGCACTAAGGCTGATATTTGCCGCAAGCATATCTGCCCTGCTAGCACCGCTGTACTTAACAAAATCATTGCTATCATGCTGCATTATCAAAGCTGCACGAGCAAAATCTGCCCTATTGCTTATGGTTATATTATTATTAGTAAATCCATTTATTGTAACAGTATGCCCCGATCCATCAAAAGACAGAACACCGTCAGCACTCTCAAGCAGATCGGAATCGTTAAGGCGAAGCACTCCGCCCCAATCCATATTGTCTATGACTTTTGAAGATGTCCTTGTAAATGACCAGCCACTTAAGCTATAGATCAAAGCATTGCCTCTATTTCCTACTATCTGACATCCGTTTTTGTTAGGGTCTTTAGGATAAAAGCCTGAAAGGTTTGTTTCACCGCCAAGCCTTACAACGCCATTTTTATTAAATTTACCAACAATGCCACCTACGCTCTGGTTTGCAGAAACATCATTTGCAGTAACTGTGACTTTGCCGCCAATATCAATAAAAGCCTGATCTGCATAGCCCACAAGTCCGCCATAATTATTTTGTGATGATGTGGGATTATTAATACTTATAGTGGTATTCTTGACGCTTACATAAGCCTTGCTGTTATCACCTATCTTACCAATAAGGCCGCCAAAATCAAGGGCATTGCATGAGCCGGTCACATTTACAGTGATATCACTTAGTGCTAGTTCAGAGCTAAGAGCATTAGCAGAATATCTTCCGACAATACCACCATAAAAGCCTGCCCTGACAGTGCCATCGAAGTTTGAAATAATAGTATCATTAGCGGTGCCCGTGATACTAATTTTTACACTATCTGCGCTGTTTGTCAGCAGTCCGAAAACAGAGCCAACAGCCGCACTGTCAGCGGTATCTCCTGATGAACAAGCAAGTGCCATTTTCATGCCAATGAATTTTGAAATGTCAAATGTCTTTTCGTTAGCTTTACTGTATGTATAAGAGCCGAAAAGACCGCCCGCAGTTACAGAGCCTGTAACGCTTCCGGTCATGGTAAGGGTGACACCTTCGCCGACATTTATTTCTGCATTCTCTGCACTGCCCACAAGTCCGCCTGCGTTGTTTGCGGATATATTTACACTTGTCAAGGCATTGCACTTGTCAACGTTCAGTGTTGCATCAGCACTCATTTTTCCGACAAATACACCTGCGTTCGATTTGCCGGAAACGTCAAGCGAACTACTTGACAAGCTTACATCAAGACTTGTGTTTTCGTCCATAGTGCCGCAAGCAAGTCCTGCATTATCCCCGCCTGATACTTCCACCTTGACATCATTACTTAGAGTGATATCCAGATCGACCGTTGCTCCATTTTTCATATTGCCTATAACAGACGTGAAGGATTTATAATTTGTAGCACCTGAATCATCTACAGGATCAGCTTTTATTTTCCACTTATTAGCTGAAGCCACATCACCGTGTATAACATTCTCAGCAAGCAAAGCTGAATTTTTTTCTTCCGGTCTAGCAAAAATAATAGTATCTAAATTTGCACTGTCACTAAGATATTCAAACAGAGCAAAATTAATAGGAAGATTAATAGCTGAACCCTCATTTGCTTTGACTGTTCCCATGAAAGGATATTCTTCATTGCCAAGTCCTTTTTCTATTCCTGTAAAATCAGAAGCCTTAAACTGAGATTGGTTGTTTGAAAACAATACAGTGATATTCTGATAAACAGCAGGGTCTGCATTAAGAAGCTTTTTAAAATCGTCTGCATTCTGTATCGTAAAAACGCCACTTTTGATATCGTTAGTTATGTCAGTATATGTATCTGCCGCCATAGCCGTAATAGCATTGGTGACAGTTGATACCATTTTAGACACAAAACCTGAAATGTCTGCAAGCGGCATACTCGTGACAAGCAATACGACAGCTGTAACTAAAGAAATAACATTCTTGCGATACTTGCTGTAAAGCTTGCGGCATATTCTATTAATTTTCTGATTTCTATTAGCTTTCACTTTCAACTGCCTCCGTGCAAAGTTAATATTCTTATCTATACGTTTAGTTCAACAAGGATATATTGCACCTTTGTACCTATCTTTTCGTCAGCGTCATTATACATGGAGCTTAGTGATGATAACTGTGCTGTGCTGTATTTATCACCATTAAGTATATTCTCAATAACCTTTTTATTTTGTTCTTTATCAGCATCACCTGACAAGAACAAGCTTAAATTACCCTTTATATATTCCGCAAAATCCAAACGTTCTTTACTGTCATCATCAAACAGCACATTTTTCTCTGTCAGATTTTCATCTGTGCTTTTCATTAGTATCTGACCAAGCGTGTTCGGCCACACCCAATATACGTTCACTTCCTGCGGAACGTTTACTTTACAATCTTTAAACGTCCTTGTGAATGTTTCATCATGAAGAAAATCGGAATATGTGTGATTGTTCTCATCATATTTCTCAAAAAACATGATATGTCCATTCATAAATCTAGTTACTTCTTCTTCAGTAACCTTTTCATAAGAAACAGCGTCTTCGTTTTTATTCTCTGCATACCCCGTGATACTCAACTTGAACTGTATCTCCATTTCCCCCGACTGGTTCGGGACAACATAAAAAGTAAGCTTTCCATGACTACCAGGATTAATACCATTCGTCATACCGCTTTCTTCATCAAGAAGCCAGTAGATCTTGTTGTTCTCGTCAGAAGTGATGTTGCTCCCATCAGACACCTTAGAGTAGTCATTGCTGTCAAGTATCTCAGCTTTAAGCACATTGGCACTGCCTACTGTTTTCAGTTCAAATGGCGAATCTACGCTTTTCATTCCAAATGAATCAAGATCAAGGGCTTTATCAATGGTAAACCAAGCCAAGCTGACCGCAATAAGTATAAATGCCAGCACTGCAACTGGTATTATTTTTATAACAAGCAGTTTGCGTTTCTTCTTTTCTTCCTCGCTGTCTGCTTTCTCTATCACTTTATGCTCAGCCACTTTGGCGACCTCCATTATTTCATTGAGTCAAGCTCTTTCTGCAATTCTATCATGTGGTTTCTGCAAGCGGTTATCTCGCCTGTGTATTTGTTGAACCACTCAACGTCCATTTCGTTAGGCTCTTCCTGCAAAAGAATTGCCTGAACCAGTGCTGATTGTGAACGTGATCTCTTACGCTCTATTTCCTCAATAGTAAGTCTGCATTTCTTTATTTCTCTTTTAAGCTGCCCTTTACTGCTCACGTTATTGTCCTCCTTGCATTAATTTCCCATTTTATCAACCGAATCAACTATCTTGTTGACTTCTCTATAGCTTTTGTCAAGATTTTCGGTGATATGGTCAAGTGCCTTTTTCACGTCCTCAAGCTTACCCTGCATTTGTTCGGGATACTTCACAAAGCAATAATGAAGCTCATTTATAGCCTTCTGCTCCTCCGTATAATCGTCGATAAGAAACACCAGCGACCTTGCCGCACCCATGTCCGAAATTATCATGTTATATCTCGTTGGAAGATTCTTGCCGCTTTCAAGATAAGTGTCTATCTCCTCAGAGGCGGCAGACAGATTTTCCATATACTTAGCAATGTAAGTCTTTCTGACTTCCTCGGACTTGTCCATATAAAGCCCGATAAAAACGAACAGCCCTGCAAGTGCCGCAATACAAATAACGATAGCCGTTATCATTTTAGCCTTCATTATCTTTTCCTGATTCAAAGCTGTTCGCCTCCTTTTTCTCGTTTTCCTGCATTTTCAGCCGCTGAACTTCCTTTTCAACAGCCTCACGCATGAGCTTTTCCTTTTCTTCCTCAGCCGCTTTCAAAGCTTCCTCACGGTTTGAATATATTTTTATCTCAGCGATAGTTTTTACCTCATACACCGCCATGCAAACTGTTGGGATTATCACAAACAGTATGAGGAGCTTCTTTGTTGATGCAAATGAACCAAGCCACTTGAAAAATCTGAGTTTCCCATAGTATTTTCCAATAATGCTGACTTTTTGCACCGTCACGCTGTCCTCTATTTTGTTAGCATCGCCTTTAGTAACAAAAGTGCCATCGCTCAAAACCTCAGATATCCTGTGAGTATTTATCTCGCCTTTAATGCTATCATCTTGAGAGTAGAACGAAATGATATCCCCTGCCTTTAAGCTGTCAGTATCCGTCCTTTTGATGTAAATATAGTCACCCTCATGTATAGACGGCTCCATACTTCCGCTCACGACTTTCAGTACGCTGTAACCAAAAATGCTTGCTGTTTTGCCGATACAGCCGCAGACCATTATGTACACCGTCACACTCAGCAGTGCCGCAAACACAGCAGAGCCAAGTATTGTCAAAGCTATTTTTACTATCCTCAACGCCTTGCCGATGATACCGACGCTCCCTCCGTGTTATTGTTTGCTATATTTCTCTTTCAAATGCCTTGCCATTCTGCCAACTGCTGAAACATGATACTCCTTATAGAGTCGTTTCATTTCAGCGTCGATAGCTTTCTGCTCCTCAGCGGTGCGCTGTGGCGGAATATATGGTCTTGGCGGTCTGTTCTTTCGCTCAAGACGTTTTCTCTTTTTAAACTGCCTGTTTTTGATACGCCTCTTTACATCATATTTCAGATACGGAGCATATTTTTCATAGATAATCTCAATTTCACGCTCTGCACGTTTTCTCTCTGCCTCAGCCAGTTCTTTTTCCTTCTTGACTTTGAGCATTCTGATATAGTCCAGATTATCCGTCACAACAGGTATGATCCCAAATGCGTGAGCAAGAACATATGTTATGCCACGTTTTGCCATGTAATATGGATTTTTGGAATATTCTTTAAATATCTCATTGATATTTTTATTTTCAAAGCTTTCACGTTCAGCTTTAAGACGCTCAGCACGTTCACGCTCACGGCGTTCCTGCTCACGCTGCTGTTGTGCTTCTTTCGCCTTTTTTGCAGCGATCTCAGGGGACTCATACTCTGACACAAAGCTTGAAGACACGGCTTCTTCATTCGTGCTGATCTGCTGATCCATAGCAGATCCAAGGCTGCTGCGGACGAGCTTTTTCTCCTCTCGGATCCTAGCTCTTTCCTCACGGACACGCTGCTCCTCTTCACGGCGCTTACGCTCTTCCATTTGCCTTTTGCGTCTTGCGATATGCTTGATCTCTTCCTCTTTTTCACGGCGTTCACGTTCCTCACGCTCCGCCTTTTCTCTTGCAGCCTGCTCCGCCTGCTGTTTTTGGATAAGCTCCAATCTTCTGCGTTCAGCTTCCTCATGCTCCAGCCTTATGCGCTCTTCTTCCTCACGCCGCTGACGCTCAAGTTTCTCCTGCTCGGCACGCTTTCTTTCAGCTTCTGCAGCCGCAAGCTCCTCAGCCCTCTTACGGTCTTCCTCGTCTTTGAGAAACTGCTTTTCTATCTCAACTATACGGTCAAGCTCTGCCGTAAGGTTTCCTGCCTCTTCGGCAGACATACCCATATCTGTCTTACCTGCACTACTTTGTTCACCCTCGCCAACTATGACATCATATTTATCAGACGTCTGCTTATCAAAACGCCTGACAACCTTTGGTGCAAGGGTCTTGCTCTTTATGGTTTTAAGCTCCTCCGACTTATCTGCCCCATGGGTATAGGAGCGGAAAAGCATATAGTTCATTGCGGTCAGACCATATATATCCTCGATATAAGAATCATCAGGTCTTTGTGCAGTATCAGAAACGTTGACCTCGTAGCCTGCCTTATCGTAGCTTTCGATAAACTGCCAAAGGGTAAGACACGCCATAAGGTCCACATTTTTAGTGATAGCGTTTGTTCTCATAACAGGCGGTCTGATAAAAGCGTTGCCAAGAGTGGTACAAAGAACTGAGCCTTTATAGCCCTCGATAGCCTTTTTGACCCTTTCAAGCCTTGCCCAAACGTCAGTATCCTTGCTGCCGCTGACAAGACTGTCAACAGTTTCTATCTTAAAACTAATGTTGACCTTTCTGCCGTCGCCGCTGTCAGCCACGGTATCGTAATTAAAAGAATAAGCCTCCTGCGCCTCTGCGGTCTGGACAAGCTTATTGTATCTTATATTTATAAAAATGTATAGCCTGTCGATAAGGGTATTTACAAATCTATTTTCATATGTATCGAGAGTTTCCTCTTTATGAATGTTGAGTATCTTTGACGGAGTTATCTTTCCAGTCTTTTTGTCGATATCCTGAATAAGATCGGTGTGCTGTCCCAGATGTTTTATGGACTCTACCGTTATCTTCCTTGACATAGCGATAGGCACGATCTCTTCCACTTCTTTAATGGTGTTTCTTGGATTTCTTATTACCGTATCAATATGTGGCAAAGCTTTTTCTATCTCTGTGAGCCAGGACGAATCTATATTCTTCTCGATTATCTTACGATTAAAAGATACAGTTTTTTCGCCCGAAAGAAGCAAGGCACGGGCTGCCGCAAAGCTGTTATTGCCGTCAAACGTCTTTACAGCTTTGTCAAAAGCTGCACGCTGTTCGTTGTATTCGCTCATGCCCGTCCCTCCTCTCAAAGCTTATGAGTACAAATTTTAGTACAGCTTTTGCAATCTTTCAAGATATGCTATAGATTCTTTCATAGTGTTTCTGCCAAAAAGCTTCTGCATATAGGTGCAAAGCTCTTTCAGCTCTTCTCTTAGCATTGCCAAGTTAAGCGACTCAAATTTTCTGAATATCTTTGTGGCAAGCACATAGTCAATGCCGTCAAGCTCCTCGCCGCCGCAGGCAACATATACAGGAACAAACAAGTTCATCTGTTTAAGTATACGGTTACCGAAAGCCACTCTCAGCTTTTCAATTACCCACAGGTCAAGCTGCTGGATCTTTTTCAGACTGTCCTGTGAAACAGGATACATTTGAAAAGCTTCCTTGAAGAGTGTATCAAGATGTTCAAAGCTTAAATTCATAGGCGGCGTGTCAGGTGCGTCAAAGGCAACTCCCTTTGCGTCAAGATTGATAGGCTGTGCACGATCGTATACCTTATCTGAGATAGTGAACGTGGAATCGTCGTTATTTGCAGTACCGATATACCAAATGTTCTGCGGAATACGCAGTTTGCCCTTATCCAGGCGAACAGGGTCGGTACTCCACACGTTAGGAACAAGATCAAGCTCCCACTCGGCAGGATCAGGCATTTCAAGAATCGAGAGCATTTCTGCAAAGTAATATTCTACTCTCGCAATGTTCATCTCGTCGAGAAGTATGAAGTTTACATCGTCATTGTATTCAGAAGAATAAATTCTTTTTAGGACTTCTGTTTCATTAAAGTTCTTCGTGAACTCGTTGAAGTAGCAGAAAAGCTCAGTTCTGTCACGCCATGACGGCTGAACAGAAGCAATAGTGGTATCTTTCTGCAAGAACTTACCGAATGAATATGGCAATGATGTTTTACCTGTACCAGAGATACCTTGCAGGATAATGAGCTTTGTTGAAGCCATGCCTGCAATGAAAAGTCGGATAGTTTTTATGTCATAATAAAGGTGCATTCTTGAGCAGGCAAAGTTTCTGTATGCTTCGCAGATACCACTAAGGGTGATGTCATTATTGTAAGCAGGCGGCTCGTATGTCTTGTAGAAATTGTCCACCTCGATAAGCTTTGAAAAACGGCAATCTGCTGTCTGAACAACGCCGTCCACAATGGTTTGAACTTCGCCCTGTGCAGGCATCTGCTCGCCCTCTGCAAGCTTTGTTTCACCCTCTGCAAGAGCGGTGTTATCATATACGCCAAGCTGAGCCACCTTCATTGCCATGATCTCATCTTTTTCCTTGGTCATTTTGACCACCTGACGCTGCAGGTCAGATATTTCTTCGATAAGATCCTCGTTGCTGACGATAGAGTGTCTGAATCTTATGTACTTTCTCACAGCAAGCACTATCATAAAAATAATAAGCACAAAAATAGCCACAACAACGATAATTGCAAGCACAGAAAGTATCCAGCCCAGCGCACCAAAGTCTGCCGAGTAGGTCTTGAATATCCTTATGTAGTTTTTTATATTGAAGATCTGTTTTATGCCGTTCCACAGACCCTTGAAGATCTGCCCAAAGCCTGCAAGCATTGACGACATGAAAACAAAAAACCATTTCAGAAATCCATTCATAATGTATCACCCAAGCAGCAGTTATTTGTCATTTTTCTCCTGCTGTGCATTTTCCTCTTCCTTTTTCTTCTGCTGTGCAAGGTATTCCTCAACTGCACGTCTTTTTATTTCTTCCTCATCGCTCTCTGTGATAGCAGGACGCTTTATCTCGATTATGGTTGCGATAAGCTTATAAAGCTCAAAGAGGAAAAACAGTGCTATCGGCAAAAGTATGCAAATGAAAAATCCCGTTTTTGTTCTGAGAAAATCCATTACCTTGCCAAAACCGCCTATTTTCGCACCGTTCCACTGACCGATTATATCACCTGCATAAACAGTGTATGTATCATCTACGTTATTAGCATCGCCTCGTGTGATAAAGCCTACAGAGCCGTTATCATTGAGTACCTCTGCGATACGGTGGGTATTCTTCACCTTTTGGCCCTTTATAAGAGTCCAGAAAGTGATAACATCGCCCTTTTTCAGAGAATTGATATCGTCTATTTCCGTTGAGATAATAAGGTCGCCTTTTTTGAAAGTTGGCTTCATTGAGTCAGATTCAACTGTGAGTGGGATATATCCCAGCAGACTTGCCGTACCATTATTCTTATCAGACGAGAACACGAGAATTGTTATAAGCAGTGCAAAGATAAGCACCACCCATGCGATAACATTAAAAACGATCTTCAAAGCTTTTTTCATAATTCAAAACCTCGGAAACCCGAGGCTTCCTCCCTTCTAATTCTTTAAGTTGTTTCAACGATCTTGAAATTCATACCAAGCTTCATTGTGCCACCAATTATTTTGTCAACACAATCAGGGTCATTTCCCTCAAGCCATATAACTACTGTATACTTGTCTTTCTCACCAGGACCAAGCTTTTCACGTCGGTCCTTCATGACCTCAGTAGAGGAGGCGAACTCCTTGTCGCAATCTCTTTCCTTACCGCTGCCGTCAGACTTTGTTTTACCATAAACAGTTTTCTCGCCATTCACGAAAAGCTCCACTCTGATAGCTTCATCAACACCGTTCGTGACGTTCTCGATAGTCATTTCGCTGTCATAGCTAAGTGTGTCTTTACCGGAATTTATGAGATAGAAAGTATAAGCTATATACCCCTCGCCATTATGGCTGCCGTTTATCTTGTCGATATTATCAGGGAGATCTTCGCCACTGATATTTGTCATATCATAGAGGATATCCGCATTGAGCCTTGAATTGCTCGTGGTATAGTCAGGAGTTTCCGAAAGAGTAAGCCCCTGATTTATCATATCATACTTACTTATCTTAACTGTAAAGCTACCATACTTGTCGTAAAAATAAGACACCGCATAAGCCGCCGCCACGATAGCGATAAGTATAATGGCAAGTATTTTAAGCAATCTCATCAATACCACATAGCGTTTAGCTTCCTTGGCGGTCCTGCGAAGTGCAAGGGTATCGACTACTCTTGTATTTTTATCTATATTTTTACCGTCCAAAACCGTATCACCCGTTTATTACTCATTTCTATTGCGAACGTATCTTTCCGCAATATATTTTCCTGCATTTTCTCCCGAATAGTAAAGGCACTGCATACCGCTGAGCTGTTTCACCTGCTTATCATCAGTAATTCCGTCAGCTATGACCTCAGCATTAAGGTCAAAAACGAAATTCAGCAGAGAGTTCACGCAGGTATCATACCTGTCGCTCTTACCAAGAACCTGAGCCACTGAGCCGTCAAGCATAATATTATCTACCTTGAACTCAGCGGTCTTAAGCATTTTAAAGCCCTCAGTGCCGAAGCCTGTAAGCAGAAAATGAAAGCCCTGTCTTCTCATAAGCGCCAAGTTATCTGCCGCTGTGCTATCAGCTTCATCAAGCACATCAGGCGACAGCTCAAAGCAGACACGCTCATACTTCACGCCAAACTTATCGCAATAATCTGCCACAACTCTCGGAGCTTCCGTCTGCCTTAAAAATCTTGCAGGCATGAACACGCTTGCCCAATCAACGTCAACTTCCCTTTCGTGAAACTTGCCCAAAGCCTGCAAAAGCTGAACGAAAGCAAGCTTGAAAATGCTAACACATCGGTCGGAAAGCTGAGCCACAGGGAGATAATCCGCAGGCATGAGCGTTCCCATAGCAGGAGAATTGAGCCTTGTTTGCGACTGCAAAAAAGTGACCCTGCCGCTGTCGGTATTTTTTATAGGTCTATAGAAAAGCTCCACGGCACGAACGCCGTCAACTGTTGAATTACCGTTCAAAGCAAGTCACTTCCTTTCTGCTCCAATGTATTATTATAGCATATTTTCGACAAAAAACAAAGAAAAATCGGGAGATTTCCCCAAATATGGAAAATTATTTTTTATACCCATTTACCAAAAAACGCCGAATTT
>ENA-OOZT01000831-OOZT01000831.1-human-gut-metagenome-genome-assembly--contig:-NODE-831-length-23511-cov-7.899898_pt1 | contig 23511 bp, 13 predicted proteins | sample MGYA00241192_ERZ501407 | MGnify/ENA primary metagenome ERZ501407 (study PRJEB25962, sample SAMEA2042911) | human gut metagenome | biome: human gut; feature: human-associated habitat; material: faeces...
TCGCCCGAATCGGCCATGGGGACCGTCTGCGTAACACTCTGCGTAGCCGATACTGCAGTGTCGGTCATCTGGACGTCCTGCACGATGCCGTACGCGTCCGAATCGGACATTGAGGATACGGAAGCCGTGGAGGCATCGGCGATCGCGTTACGGACCCGCTTGCGTGTGCCGCGCGCCAGCAACGCCTGCATCAGCGCCACGCCAACCGCGGCCGCGATCAGACCGCCGGCGAAACTTCCCGCAAGATAGCCGAGCGCGCTGCCGAAACGCTGCTCGCGCATGCCTTCCATGGTTTCCAACATCACGCCGGACATCGTCGACAGTCCGCCAAGCAAACCAAGCCCGACGCCACGGCTGACGACCTGCCGTACCCTGCGGCGCAGCCACGACGCGGTCGCCATGTATTCGGTCAGCATCGCAAACAGGAAGCAGGCGAGCATATTCGACACGAACGTGCCCACCACGAACGGCGAACCGTTCACCGACGGCAGCAGCAGGTCCGTGGCGCGACGGAACCCGACGCCGACGAAACCGCCGACGAACACCACGAGATACATCAGACCATCGGCAAGAGGGTTGAATCGCGCCTGCATGCGTTTCATCGGCGCGAGCGGAATCTGCGGCGGATGCTTGGATGCGGCGGCACCGGACGGGCGCACATCCGCGCGCGCCACTTCGGCGACGTCGATCGACTGTGTGGCGGGATTCGGCTCATCACCCGCGTTTGGCGAGTCTGCCGCCCGTTGTTCTTGCGATTCCATCACGTTCCCCTTGTACTTGGCTTTCCGCGGACAGCGTCGTTCCGCCCCAGCCATACGGCAACGAGCTGGCCGCAGGTGCCGTCTTCCTAACCTTGTACGAGTCTACACGTGCGTTGCAACCAAACATCGAACATGTCCGATTCGGTGGATAACTGTGGATAACTGTGGATAACTTCGGGTGGCCCTAGACGTCTACGAATGGTTATGGAAGACGGTACGGCCGCGTCAGACGGACACGTCGCACAGCCGCCGCATCGCATGCCGTGCGTCGCTTTCGTCCTCGCCGCTGAACAACACGACCAGATAGTCGCCGGCACGCAGCCGCGTATCGCCATGCGGCACGATCTGCCGTTCGCCGCGACGCAGGCCAATCACCAGACAGCCGTACGGCCAGCGCACGTCACGCATCAGCTTGCCGTCCGCGGTCGCACCCATTTCCACAGGCAGTTCCATGATGCCGTTGTCGATGCGATTGGCGATTGCCGTCGTGCCGCCTTGCGCGCGCATGTACCGTTCCAGCAACTCGCCGTAGATCGGTTTCGTACGCAGCAGGTCGGAGACGAGCAATGCGATGAACGCGACAGCGGCGACCGGCAGCATGTGCGTCAACGTGCCGGACATTTCCACGGCCAGCAGAATCGACGTGATCGGTGTTTTCACGGACGCGGCCAGCGTGCCCGTCATCACGCATACCGCGAAAATCGCCACGGAATCGGACGGCAGGTTGCCGAACTGGCGCAACGTCTCGCCGCAGATACCGCCGGCGAGTGAGCCAACCGCGAGAATCGGCATGAAAATGCCGCCGGGAGCGCCTGAACCGAAGCTGGTGGAGGTGAACAGCACTTTCACCACGAACAGCACGCACAGCATGCCCAAGCCGACGCGCGCATGCTCGGCCATGGCGATCAGGTTCGAGCCGCCGCCGAGCACGTCAGGCAGCCAAATGCCGATTGGCAGCGCGAGTGCGATCGCGATCAAAGGGCGGCTCCATGCGGGAAGCTTGCCGTACAGCGTTTGGAAGCCGAGCAGCGAACGGTTCATCAGCGAACCAACCAAACCGGCCACCAATCCCAGCGGAATCAGCCACCCGTATTCGCCGAGCGGCAGTTGGCCGATGGTGCCGAAGTCAAGCACCGGACGCAGGCCGAAACAGTATTTCGATACGAAATCGGCGGTCAGGGACGCGGCGGTGGCGCCCATCAGAATCGCGGGCGAAAAACTGCGATGCACCCCTTCCAAAGCGAACATCATGCCGGACAGCGGTGCGCTGAACGCGGCGGACAGGCCGGCCGCGGCACCGGCGGTGACCAGATAATGCTCCTGCATGTCCTCACGTTTCTTGCCGCGCAGCCGGTGCGATAGGAACTGCGCGCCCGATGCGCCGATTTGGATGGACGGTCCTTCGCGGCCGAGCGAGAGGCCGAAGAGCGATCCGAGCAGGCCTCCGATGAAGCGAACCGGCAGAATCGTCTGCCATCGCATTTTCAGGCCGCAGATCACCACGCCGTTGGTTTGCGGAATGCCGCTGCCGCCGGCCATCGGCTCTTTTTTGACCATCCATGCGATGGCGAGCGCGGCTGCGATTGCGGCGACCGCCCACGGTGCGACCAGCCACGGGGTTTCGCGGATGCGCGCGTAGATCCAGCGCGCGGTGTCGGTGCCGTATTCGATGCCGAGACGGTAGAGGACGACGAGGAAGCCGGAAATCAGGCCGACGAGAATGCCGGCAGCGGCCATCTTCCATTTCAGGTGGTCGAATCGCGGGACCAGTTTGCTGAACCTGTCAAACCTGTCGAACCTGTCGTTAGGCGGCATTGCAGTCATCGCACTCCCCTTTTCCGTTCCTCCGCCGCGCACCCCGTCGGTGTGTATGCGGTGTGCGTCATACGCGCACGCCATCGCACGCACCATACGCAAAGTGCCGGCAGGCACAGGCCCACCGGCACTTGTCATTGACGTTCGTTACCGACGTTCATATCGACGAATCAGCCGAATCAGCTTCAGTCGATCAGCGAGTTGATCTGGATGATGTGGTCGCGCTGCGGGCCGGTGCCGATCACGGAAATGCGGCAGCCGGACAGTTCCTCAAGACGCTTGACGTAATCCTGGCAGGTCTTCGGCAGATCGTTGAAGTCATGGACCTGGGAAATGTCCTCGTCCCAGCCCGGCATGGACTCGTAAATCGGCTTCGCGGCGGCGAACTCGGCCTGGTCGGTCGGCATATCGTCGCGACGCTCGCCGTTGACGTCGTACGCCACGCACAGCGGGATTTCCTTGAGGCCGGTGAGCACGTCGAGCTTGGTGAGCACGATGTCGGTCAGGCCGTTGACCTGGGCCGCGTAACGGTTGACGACCGCGTCGAACCAACCGCAGCGACGCGGACGGCCGGTGGTCACGCCGTACTCGTGGCCTTGGGCGCGCAGCCATTCGCCGTCCTCGCCGAACAGTTCGGTCGGGAACGGGCCTTCGCCCACGCGGGTCACATACGCCTTGGAGACGCCGATCACGCGGGTGATCTTGGTCGGGCCAACGCCGGTGCCGGTGCAGGCGCCGCCGGCGGTCGGGTTGGAGGAAGTCACGAACGGGTAGGTGCCGTGGTCCACGTCGAGCATGGTGGCCTGGCCGCCTTCGAACAGCACGGTCTTGCCCTCGTCGAGCGCCTTGTTGAGCACCAGGGAGGTGTTGGCAACGTACGGCTTCAGGCGTTCGCCGAGCTTGAGCAGCTCGTCGGTGGTCTCGTCCACGTCGATCGGGCGACGGTTGTACAGCTTGACGAGCATCTGGTTCTTCTGATGCAGGCTGGCCTCGACCTTGTCATGCAGATGCTCCGCGTTGAACAGGTCGTGCACGCGGATGCCCACGCGGTTGATCTTGTCGGCGTATGCCGGGCCGATGCCACGGCCGGTGGTGCCGATCTTGTGCTTGCCGAGGAAGCGTTCGGTCACCTTGTCGAGCACGCGGTGATACGGGGCGATGATGTGCGCGCTTTCGCTCACCAGCAGTCGGGAGCAGTCCACGCCACGGCTTTCAAGGCCGTCGATCTCCTGGAACAGCACTTCCGGATCGACGACGACGCCGTTGCCGATGACAGGGGTGGTGTTGGGGCTGATGATGCCGGACGGCAGCAGATGCAGCGCATACGATTCGTCGCCGACCACCACAGTATGGCCAGCGTTATTGCCGCCGTTGAAACGGGCGACGTAGTCGACCTTCGTGCCGATCAGATCCGTTGCCTTGCCTTTGCCCTCGTCTCCCCACTGGGCACCGATCAAAACAATTCCAGGCATGTTGTTGCACCTCCGTGCGTACGCGATTCTGCCTTAAGCCTTGCGCCTAAAGCCTTACAAAGGTTACTCTTCACCCTCTACCGGGTCTGAGGGATGCTCACGGCTCTGGACCGACCGTAATCGGATTGCAACCGGTCCGAAAAACAGACCAGAAAACGCCCGAAAACAGTTCGAAAGACCGTTGGCTAGTTCAGCGCGCGCCCGGCACTGCCGAGCTGCTTGCATGCTTCGACCACACGCGCGGCCATCGCGGATTCAGCTTCACGACCCCAGGATCGCGGATCGTACAGCTTCTTGTTGCCCACCTCACCGTCGATTTTGAGCACCGAATCATAGTTGGAGAACATGTGACCGGCCACCGCACGGCTGAATGCGTACTGCGTATCGGTGTCGATGTTCATCTTCACCACGCCGTAGCTCACGGCCTGCGCGATCTCCTCCGGCGCGGAGCCGGAACCGCCGTGGAACACCAGGGCGAACGGCTTACCGGGAGCGACATCCAGCGAGTGCGCGGGGTCGGGCATTTCGCCGGCCCTGATCGCGAGCGCGACCGTGGTCTGGATTTCGTCGAGCAGTTCGGGGCGCAGTTTCACCACGCCCGGTTTGTATGCGCCGTGCACGTTGCCGAAGGTGAAGGCGGCCATGTAGCGTCCGCGCTCGCCGAGGCCGAGTCGTTGCGCGACGGTGATGCCTTGCGCGGGCGTGGAATACAGTTTGTCATTGATTTCGGCGCTGTGCCCGTCTTCTTCGCCACCGACCGCGCCGATTTCGATTTCCAGCACGGTGTGCGCGGCTTGGGATTTGTCGAGCAGTTCTTCTGCGATGTCGAGGTTTTCACCCAGCGGCACTGTGGAACCGTCCCACATGTGTGACTGGAAGGTCGGTTCCTGACCGTGCTTCACCTGTTCGACTTCATGGTCGAGCAAGAGGCGCACCCATTCGTCCAAATACTGTTTGGCGCAGTGGTCGGTGTGCAGGGCGATGGTGATGTTGGGGTATTTCGCCGCGACTTCGTGCGCGAAGGCTGCGAAGGCAAGCGAGCCGGTAACGCGGTCGTTGACGCGTTGCCCGGAGAAGTAGGCGGCGCCACCTACGGAGACTTGGATGATGCCATCGGATTCCGCCTCGGCGAAACCCTGGAGTGCGGCGTTCAGGGTCTGCGTGCTGGTCACATTGATCGCGGGATAGGCGTAACCGCCGCGGCGTGCGGCGTCCAGCATTTGCGCATAACGTTCCGGCGTTGCAATAGTCATGCCTCCATTATCGCCCAACCCTATCCCACTTGTCATGTGACAACATTCGCCATCTTTCCTTTCCGTTTTCCCGACCGTCCGCTCCATATCCAGGTCGCCCGCCCCACTAGAGCCATATGCCGAGCGTTTTCGTCTCATATCCCGACACTTGCGGGACCGACCAATAAACATGGCGAAACCATTGCGATCGTTCCATCGGAAGTCATAGAATGTCCACCGGATCGCGCGACGAAGAGCCCAACCGGGTGTTCCCGCACGGGCATGCCGCCGCACGTAGATGTTGCGACCAATACCCGCGAGGAGGCTTGATGCACCAGGTTTTCGCCATCTTCCTTCGAGACGTGAAACGCATTCTGAAGAACCCCGTGGCGCTCGTCGTCACGCTGGGTGTGGCCATCATCCCATCACTGTACGCATGGTGCAATATCCTCGCCAACTGGGACCCGTACGCGAACACGGGCAACATCCAAGTCGCTGTGGCGAACGAGGACAAGGGCACAACCTCCACGCTGGTCGGCCATCTCGACGCTGGCCAGCAGACCGTCAACCAGCTTAAGAAGAACCATCAGCTCGGCTGGCGTTTCGTTCCCAAGCAGCAAGCCATCGAAGGCGTGGAATCCGGCAAATACTATGCGGCGATCGTACTGCCGGAAGACTTCAGCTCCAGACTAATCGGCACCGTCACCGGTAAAGGCGACCGACCGTCGATCACGTACTACATCAACGAAAAGCTGAACGCGATCGCGCCGAAAATCACCGATACGGGCGCGACCACGATCGACGAGCAGATCAACACCACTTTCGTTTCCAGCGTGGCCGACGCCGTGGCAAAGGAAGTGAAGGAGGCAGCGGGAGAAACCACCGGCAGCGTGAAAAGCGCGCAAAGCGACGTCGTCAACGATCTGACCGACACCATCAACCAGCTCGAAACCGTCCAACAGCAGCTGCGCGACACCCGCTCCACGCTCGACAAGGCCCTCACCACCATCGATTCGGCCAAACAGTCCAACATCGCGCTCGCCTCGGAAATCACCAACTCGCTTGACACCGTCGGCAAGGCGTCCGACTTGCTGAGCGAGACGCGCACACAAACCGAACGATTCTCGAACACGCTGGTCGGAGCGCTCGACAACGGCAGCACGCAACTGTCCGGCCTGCAGGTCAACGTGAGCAATGCCACCGGCACCGTGCTCAGCGGACTGAACACCACGCAGGACGCGCTCGACCAAGTGTCCAGCACCATGCATCACGTCAACGCCACCACCGGCAATGTGCTCGACGGCGTGGAGAAGGCGTTGCAGGCCAGCCAGCTGGATCCGAACAGCCAAACGTATAAGGATCTTTCCGCGCAGCTCGCCGAAGCCCGCAAACAGCTGACGTTCCAGCAGCAGCGCATCGACACCTTCGATCAGGACACCACGGCTGCGATCAACGCGGGGAAGAACACCGCGAACGGGTTCAACGACGATGTCACCACGCTGGCGAAGAACGGCACGGCGTCGATGGCGAGCGCACACACGACCATCACCGGCACGGTCATGCCGAATCTCAACACCGGGCTCGATACACTCAGCCTGGCCAATGGGTCGCTGTCCGGCACGCTTACCACGCTGCAAAGCACGCTGGAACAGGGCAACGGGCTGCTCGACCAGTTGTCGCGCACCGTGACCCAAACGAACACCACCATTGCTGGCACGCAGACACAGCTCGCCAATCTCGCCAAACAGCTCAACACCACGCGCACCGATGTGGCCGCGTTGAGCAGTTCGGCGATGTTCCAGCAGCTTTCCCAAGCGCTCGGACTTGACGCGAGCGAGGTCGGCTCGTTCGTGGGCGAGCCGGTGCATTTGGACGAACAGGTCCTCTACCCGGTCAAAAACTATGGTTCCGCGGTCACGCCGTTCTACACGAATCTTGCGCTGTGGGTCGGCGGATTCGTGCTCGTCGCGATCTACAAGCTTGAAGTGGACCGCGATGAGAAGATCCGCATGTACACGCCACGCCAAGGCTATATGGGCCGTTGGCTGCTGTTCGTCACGGTCGGATTCCTGCAGGCGATCATCGCCACGATCGGCGATCTCGCGCTGGGCATCCAATGCGAGCATCCGTTCCTGTTCATCCTCGCCGGCATTTTCGCCTCGTTCGTCTACGTGAACATCATTTACGCGCTCGCCGTGGCGTTCCGGCATATCGGCAAGGCCGTCGCCGTGATTCTGGTGATCATCCAGATTCCGGGCGCGGCAGGCCTCTACCCCATCGAGATGATGCCGGAATTCTTCCGCCGTCTGAAACCGTTCCTACCGTTCACCTACGGCATCAACGCGATGCGCGGGCCGATCGGCGGCATGTATGCCAACCATTATTGGATCGACATGCTCTCGCTGTTCTGGTATCTGCCTGTGGCGCTGTTCATCGGCTTGGTGGTCCGCAAGCTGGCGTTGAACCTCAACCGCCTGTTCGACAACCGTCTGGCGGACACTGATCTGATGATCACCGAACATAACGAAGGCACGGTGGAACCGTTGCGGCTCACCGAGACCGCGCAGCAGATCGCCGAGGAGTTCCCCGAACTCGCCCGCAGACGGGCGATTCATTTCTTCCGCCTGTACCCGCGCCTGGTGCGTTGGGGATTCCTCGCGCTGGCGGTACTGCCGTTCGTGTTCCTGCTATTGCTATTCATCACGCGCATGAAGCTCGCCATGCTGCTCGGTTGGATCATTTCGATCATCGCCATCGACACGTATCTCATCGTGGTGGAGTATCTGCGCGAACGGTATGCGAATTATCTGGGCGAGGAAGCGATGAGTGCGGAAGAGTTCCGCAGCGCGATCCTGCACGAGAACCTGCTGTTCCGGCCGGGCATGCATTACAAGCCGATGCATGCCGTACGTACGAGGCTGTATGAGGCTGCGCATGGTGGTTTGGCCGGACATGCGACTGAACATGCGGCTGAGTATGCGGCTGGAAACACGGACGGAAATGCTGGCAGGAGTCTGCGTGAGGAGGGGAACGAACAGTGAAAATGATCTGGGGCATCTTCAAGCGGGACATGTGCCATGCCACCCGCAACGTGATCGCCGTGATCGTCTCGATGGGCCTGGTGGTGGTGCCGGCGCTGTACGCCTGGTTCAACATCGCGGCCAGCTGGGACCCCTACGGCAACACCAAGGCATTGAAGGTCGCCGTGGCCAATAACGACAAGGGTTACAAGTCGGATCTCATACCGGTGCGCATCAACGTGGGCGAAACCATCATCAGCACACTGCACGCCAACGACCAGCTGGACTGGCAGTTCGTGAAAAGCGACAAGGCAATCGACGGGGTGAAATCCGGCGAATACTATGCGGCGATCGTAATTCCGAAAGGTTTCAGCGCCGACATGATGACGCTGTTCTCCCCCGACATCAAACACGCGCAGCTCAAGTACTATCTGAACGAGAAAATCAACCCGATCGCCCCGCATATCACCGATCAGGGCGCGACAACCGTGGTCAACACGATCGACAAAACCTTCGCCAAAACGATTGCGCAAGTCGGACTCGACCTGGCCTCAAGCATCCTACACTATTCGCAAAGCCCGCAAATGGCCGAATACATGCGCAACCTCAACGGCAATCTCACCACCACGGCGGATACGCTGAGCGGCGCATCGCAGCAGGTGACGTCGTATTCGCAGCTGCTCGGCTCGGCGAACGACATCGTGGATTCCACGGGCAAACTGCTCGCCTCGGCGACCAAGGCGGGCAAACAGGCCCAGAACGCGTTGAAGCAAGGCAAATCAGGTGCCACGTCGCTCACTTCGGCAGGTGCGAACGTCACCTCCTCGGTGAACACCGCGCTCGACCAGGTGTCAGGCGCGTTCGACCAAGTAGCTGCCAAGGTGAACAAGGCGTTCGACGCGATCGGCAAGGGCTCAGACACCGCAGCCAGCCAGTTGACAACGTTGAGCGAACAAGTCTCCAGCGGCGAATCGCTGTACGACACGTACATCACAAGCCTCAACCACATGCGCGAATCGGTGGAACAACTACCGGACAGTGATTCCGCGAAACAGACGCTGCTGGAAGCCATCGACCGGGAGATCACGCTGCTGGAAGCCGCCAAAGGCGATTCGCAGAAGCTCGCGCAGCAGCTGAAAGACGCTTCCACGCAGGTCACGCAGGATACCGCAGCCGCGGAACGCTCCCGCAAGGAGATCCTGAACCGCATCACCTCCGCGAAGCAGTCGATCAGCAATGTGCGCGACGATTACGCCACGAACGTCAAGCCGAAAATCGACGCGCTCGCCTCCACAGTCAGCACGCTGATCTCCCAAACCGACAGCATGATCACCCAGCTGAGCGGCACCGCCGACGATCTGGACGATGTGACGGGCGATGTGGGGACGAATGTGACGTCCATCCGTTCCACACTCGGCGCGATCGCGAAGAAACTCGACTCGTCGGCAGCGACGGTGAAGGAGCTGATCACGAAGCTGGAGACGGGCGGGAACGCCGGTGACGGCAACAGCGATGGTGGCGACGGTGACAACGACGCCAGTTCGTCCGATTCGGGTGAATCGGACGAACTACGTGCACTGGCCACCGCCAATGCGTCCACACTGTCCACGCTGATTTCCGCGCCCGTCGCACTGCATCGCGTCTCGGTGTACCCGATCGCAAACTACGGTTCGGCCATGGCGCCGTTCTATACGATCCTGTCAATCTGGGTGGGTGCGATCATCCTGTGCGCCATGCTGAAAGTGACGATTTCGGACCGCGAGAAGGCGCATGTGCTGGGCTTGGGCGACACGCTGCCGCGCATCCCCGGCCCGTCCGGCCCGGGGAACGCCTCACGTTGGGGACTGCGCCTCGACCACGAGTATTTCGGACGGTACGCGATCTTCGCACTGCTCGCGTTGCTGCAGGGCACACTGGTTTGCCTGGGTGACACGTATTTCCTTGGCGTGCAGGCGAATCATGCGCTGCAGTTCCTTGCCGTGGGGTGGCTTGCCGCGCTCGTGTTCTCGAATATCGTGTATACGCTGACCGTGTCGTTCGGCGATATCGGCAAGGCCGTGGCCGTGGTGCTGCTGGTGATGCAGGTCGCCGGTTCGGGCGGTACGTTCCCTATCGAGACGCTGCCGAAGTTCTTCCAAATGCTCTACCCGTTCCTACCGTTCCCGCACGCCATCGATGCCATGCACGCCGCGATGGCCGGATCGTACGGCAATGAGTACCTGCTTGATATGGTGTATCTCGCCTTGTTCCTGATTCCTTCGCTGCTGCTGGGATTGGTGTTGCGCAAGCCGGTGATCCGGTTGAACAACTGGGTGAGCCGCAATCTGGAGTCCACCAAGGTGATGTGACGAGGCGGATTTGAACGGGCTGGTTTGAGCCGGTTTAGATCGGTTTCGGCTGGTACACGTGAACGCGCTGCCCGCCATCATCGACGACCTGAAAACCCAAAGCCACGAATTCGTCACCATCGACCAGCCGGCAAAAACCTAAGCTAGCGTGGAGGCGTAGGGCATTGTCCTGCCCAGTCACTTCCCTTACGTACCGCTGCGCCATCCCGGCGCTCCTCTGCGCTGCCACTACCCCACATGTCGCCTCCTCACGCACCAACAAGTGTCCGATCCCCCCGAATCAGCCACCCACGCGTCATCCGGTCACCCCAGGTTGTCCGATTCGGGAGAAACGGACACTCAGGGGCACCGTGCAAACCACACGTTGATCAGAGAACCGGCAACCACCAGCACAACACCGATCCAGAACGGCATGCCCAGCGCCACGCCCAACAGAAGCGTGCTAGAAGCCGTGGAAAACAGCGGAGTCGCGTACGAACCAATCGCAAGCGTTTCCATACTGCCGTGCAACATGCCGTATCCCCAGCACGCGTAGCCGCCCGAAATCGAAGCGGCGCACGCAATCAGCGCAGCATATCCACCGATGCCGGGCGCCGTGTCCGGCAAACCGTCTCCCGAAACGAAATGGATGGTCCACAGTACAACGGCCACACAGCAGAAGAAAATCGTCGTGCCGTCGTAACCGCCGGACAACGACGGCGTAAAAGTCGCATAAATCGCCCAAATAAAGGCGCCAACAAACGCGAGCACATACGGTAGGGGGTTACTGGCGATATTGTGGACCGCTTCCTGCATATCAAGGCTTTCTCCGCCAACCGCCATCGCCACACCGATGGTTGCGATCACCGCGCCAGGAATCGCTTTGGCGACCGCACCACGTTTGTGCGATACCGCTGCGGTCATCAGCACCAGCAGCGTCGGCCACAAGTAGTTGACAAGGCTGACTTCCACGGATTGCGCGTTCGTTGTGGCCAGGCCGATCGACAGCGAGATTGACGCCTCGTATGCGATGAACATGAGTCCGCCTGCGATGAGGTACTTGCATGGCGCTTCGCGGATTGGTTTCGGACGGCGCACAATGAACAGCATGACACCACCGACGGTGTAGATGAGCGCCGAACCGAGCGTGGCGCCGAACGATTCGGAGACCAGTCGCACGAGGCCGGCCATGAAGCCCCACAGGACGATTGCGAACAGGCCGATGAGTGTCGCCGCGTGTGATGTGGCATGGCCGAGTAGCGGATTGCAGGAGTTGCCGGTGGGGTGGTTTGCGCCGGAATCGGAGGGGGACTTCTGGTTCGTGTTCACGGGCTCCAGCCTACCCATCGCCCTCCACGAGTGTCCGATTCTGCAGAATCGGACACTCCTGCAACCTGCGATGTCGCGAACCCGATTACCCCCGGAACCGCGCCAACAGCAGAGTCAACCACCCCATCCGACGCTGCCACACCAGCCGTATCGGCAGCCAAGTCCATGCGTCCCGCACCCCCACGGCCCGCCGACGCGCACACGTCGCCCATGACCAAATCATCCAACGTCACACCGAACATGTCGCAAAGCATCAGCAGCTTGTCACAAACGTCGCGTTCCACGCCACCATCTTGCGGTTGCATTGCGATTCGCAACCAAATTTTGCGACGCAACCGACAGTTGCGCGACGCGAAGTTGGCTTCACGGGTCTTTTACGACAATAGAAAAACCCTTGAAATTCCAACGATTCCAAGGGTTTCGAATGGAGCGGATGACGGGAGTCGAACCCGCCTTTAAAGCTTGGGAAGCTTTCGTTCTACCGATGAACTACATCCGCAAGGTTGTGCCTTTTGGGCACGAGCCATTAGTCTAGCACGCAACGGATGCGTATGCGGACACAGACCGACATGCGATACCAATTTTCCGCAATATCACGGAGACTCAACCACGCGGCCGCTGCGAATAGTCGCGAGAATATCTGCCAGCCGAGCCGCCCGAATCATGCGCGGATCCATACTGCGTTCCAAATTGCGGCCCACCGGCACCATCCATCGCAGAACGTCCGCCTTGCCGAATATCCGCCGCCGCAACGCCGCTCGTGGCATAGCCACCGGCCAAATATCCGGACTGCACGCCCTGCTGCCGCATCTCCTGACCCATCTGCATGAGCCGCGCAATGCGGTCCTGAATCGGCGGATGCGTGGAAAACAGGCGCGAGAAGCCCTCCGCGGAGAACGGACTGGCAATCATCATCGTAGCCACCGACTGCGTGCCGGCGGTCTTCTCCATCGGCATCGCGGCTGCGCCGCCGGAAATCTTGCTCAACGCGGAAGCGAGCGCTTCCGGATCCTCCGTCAACTTGGAACCGTCTTCGTCGGCGTCGTATTCGCGTGTGCGGGAGATTGCCATCTGTATCAGCGACGCTGCGATTGGCGCCAGAATCGTGCTCAGCAGCACACCCAGCAATCCCAAGCCGCCGGACGCCGAATCGTCGCGGTCGTCACGCGAACGGCCGCCGCCGAAATACATGAGCGAGTAGCCGAGGTACGAGATGACGGTGGCCATGGCGGAGGCGATTGCGGACGTCAGAATGTCGTGGTTGTAGACGTGCATGAGTTCGTGTCCGAGCACGCCGCGAATCTCACGTTCGTTAAGCGTCTGTAGGATGCCTTGCGTGCAGCAGACCGCCGCGTGTCGTTCGTTGCGCCCCGTCGCGAACGCGTTGGGGCTCATGGTGGGGGCGATGTAGATGCGCGGCATCGGCTTACCTGCCTTCGCCGATAGCTCGCGGACGATCTTGTATAGTACGGGGGCTTCCTGCTCGCTCACCTGTCGAGCGTGCATGCTGGCGATCGCCAGTTTGTCGGAAAACCAGTAGGAGACGAACGTGGAGCCCAGGCCGATGAGAATGTAGTAGCCGAGCGTGCTTTGACTGGCGCCGGTCGCCCACCAGATGAGCATGATGACGCCCCACATCAACGCGAACAAAAGCGTTGTTTTCAAGCCATTGCAATGGCCGTGCACCTGCAATTTGCCGTTCATGGCCACCAGCCTAGGAATTCAGGCTGGGATTTTGCTGTATACAAGCTGAAGGGTGGATTTGCAACATCTAGAAACATGCCACGCAACGACGCTACAGCATCGGCCATAGACCTATCTGCGGCACGGCGAGAGTCACCCCAACTTTGAAACGTATTACCCCCGCATATCCCCCGAATGCACTGCGTCGAGCGTGCCAATCAGGCTGGTCAGCAAATCGTTGCGGCCGCACGCGTTCGTCAGCACCGCCAGCACGTACGTGCCCGACTGCGACATCACCAGTCCGGCATCGTTCAGCGCGTACAAACCGCCTTCGCCGTTGATCCATCCGGCCTTCGTGTACACGGTGTCCGCATCGCCAAGGGCCGCGTGGATGCAGGAGTTCAGCGAATTCGTCATGTCTCCGGACAGCCATTGCAGCGATTCGGGCGTGATGTTCTGCACCCCCGCCGTTTGCCCGGCGAACAGGAAACCGTATCCGGCGGTCCACAGTTTGGCCATGTCGCGCGCGGAGGTGAACAGGTACCCGCCGCGATCACCCATTCTGGAAGCCGCGCCCGCCTGTTCGGCCCACGTGTTGAAGCAGTCGAGGCCATACGTTTTGTACAGCCAGTCGTAAGACGCGTTGTCGGAATTGCGCAGGACGGCGTCGACCTTCTGGTGGACGGTGGCGGACTGCGCGTCAGCGGATTGGGCCACGCTGTTCAGGTCGACGGTGCCCGTTGAGAACAGCGATATCAGGTATGGCGCCTCCGCCGACGAGGCCGAATAGATCTGTGCATCGGCGTTGTATGCGATCGTGCGGCCGGTCGTGATGTCGGCGAGCACGAATGATGCGGTATATCCGTCGGCTTCGAAAGTGGCGATTTGAGACTGCACGGCGGCCTGCGAATCGGCGCTTAGCGTGAAGCCCTGCGTTGTGATCGTGGCGCTGCCCTCGACTGCGGAAATGCCGTCCAGCGCAACCTGCGTCGGCGACGAGACGGCTTGTGTCTGCGATTGCGGCGCGCTGTTTTGCTTAAGCGCGCCCGACGTGGAGGACGTTTCCGAAGACGTTCCCGAGGACGCCGCTGCGTGGGCTTCCTCTTCGAGATGCACATCGACAAGACCCACGCCCATGGCGAAGCCGATCAGGCAGGCGATCAGCAGGCCCACAACGGACACGGAACAGCAGTACAGTGCCTTGCGCTTGACGTGTTTTCCAAAGTTCATGCCGACTTCACAACCTTAGATTTCAATGCCCGCATCCGTTTGCGATGATATTGCGCACCGCGTTTCACTGGGGTCAGCCTAGCGCATGGACCCGGACTTCGGGGGTAATAGGTCAAAACGACCGCGTATGTCCGATTCTGGAGAAACGGGCGGTTGTGCGATCGAAAACGCACGCTACGCGACCAGTCCGCCGAAAATCGACCACTAAAGCGGCAAAAACTAACGCCCTGCACGTCCGATTCAGAGGAATCGGACGTGCAGGGCGTTACTAGATTGCGTTAAAAGGCTTGGAGTTAGGGTGTCAGGAAGTCAGCACTCCCACCCTAATTCCAGCCGGCCCGATTCAGGCATGCGCCAGCGCGCGCATCTGCTCCGGGTCGATGACCTTCTTGTGCTCGCGGCCTTCCTTCGCGCCTTCGGCACGTTCGAACGCGTCGACCTTCTTCCAGCCGGCGAAGTCGATCGGCTTGACACCGCGGGAAGCCAGCAGACGGTCGATGGATTCCGGATCGCGGTCAGCGGCCACGCGACCGCCTTCGGCGGCCTTGGACAGGTCCTCCAGCATGTTGGTGACGATGAGCAGCGCGTCGGACTTGGTGGAGCCGATCAGGCCGACCGGACCACGCTTGGCCCAACCGGTGGCGTACAGACGCTCACGCACCTGCGCGCCCTCGCCGGAGGCCTCCGTGGTGATGCGGCCGTCGCCGTTCGCGTTGGCCAGGTGCGCGCGACGCTCGTCGTACGCGATGCCCGGCGCGGTGGCCGGCTTGTAGCCGATTGCGTGATACACGGCCTGCACCGGGTACTCTTCGAATTCGCCGGTGCGAGTCATCTTGCCGTCCGCGGAAGTCGTCGTCTTCTCCACGCGAATCGCCTTGACCTTGCCGTCCTCGCCCAGCACTTCGACCGGAGCGGAATTGAAGTGGATGTAGTACTTGCGATCCGCCGGATTGCCTTCGAAATCGGTGTCGCCGTCGTCTTCCATGTCCTCGGCCATCTCGCGGATGGTGAACAGCTCCTCGACCATCTGACGGGTCAGCTTGTCCTTGCCGGCCTCCTCGATAGTGTCGTCGTCCAGATCAAAGTCGTCTTCGTTGATGATCAGCTGCACGCCCGGCAGCTTCTCCATTTCGCGCAGCTCCTGCACGGAGAACTTGGCCTGAGCCACGCCACGGCGGATGAACAGATGCAGGGTCTTGGCCTTGTTGGCCTTGATGCCCTCGTACACGTTGTCCGGAATGTCGGTGCGTTCCTTCAGGTCGTCGGCGTTGCGCATCAGCTCGCGCGCCACGTCCATGGCCACGTTGCCGCCGCCGATCACAGCGACTTCCTCGGCATCGAGCGGCCATTCGCGGGCGCCGGTCGGGTAACCGTCGTACCATTCCACGAACTTGGCGGCACCGTACACACCGTCCAAGTCGGCGCCCGGCAGGCCGAGCGGCTTGTCTTCGACGGCACCAGTGGCGAACAGCACCGCGTCGTAGCGTTCGAGCAGCTCGTCGAGCGTCACGTCCTTGCCGAATTCCACGTCGCAGTACAGGTGGATGTCCGGGTTGTCGAGCGTCTTCTCGAGAGCGGATGCGATGAATTTGATGGAAGGGTGGTCGGGGGCCACGCCGTAGCGCACCAGGCCGAACGGCACCGGCAGCTTTTCGAACAGGTCGATGCGGGCCTTGGTGCCCAGTCCCAGCTCTTCGCCGAGCTTGCCCAGCTGGCGCAGGAAAATATCGGAAGAGTAGACGCCTGCGGGGCCGGCGCCGATTACAGCAATACGAAGTTCGTTGGTTTCGCTCATATGTTCCAGCCTAATATATTCCCTGCATTTCCAACAGGGGGCATACGGCACTTTCTTGCGATTCCCTTACTTGCCTCGCAACGCGCAGCCCGGCCCATGTGCCGGCGCAGGAGAACGTACAATCGCAGAAGATCACAATCGGTCCCTCACTAAAGAAGGTCCTTATCGTAAGAGGGTGGGCATATGCGCATTCACATCACGTATACCGGCGGCACCATCGGTATGGTCGAGTCACCGAACGGTCTGGTTCCGGGCGCCGATATGCGCGGCTGGCTGCGCCGGCTGATTGAGGACGCGCATCTGGCCCCGAGCTTGTTCTCGTTCACCGAGCTGGACCCGCTGATCGATTCGTCGAACGCGACGCCCGACAATTGGCAGACGATGGCGGACGACCTGCGCGCGCACCGCGATGACGCCGATGCATTTGTGGTGTTGCACGGCACCGATACGATGAGCTATTCGAGTGCCGCGCTGTCTTACGCGCTGACCGGTTTCGGCAAGCCTGTGATTTTCACGGGGTCGCAGCATCCGCTCGGCAAAATCGAATCGGACGCCACCGCGAACGTCACGGGTGCGCTGAACGCCGCGATGAGCGGACGTTTTCATGGCGTCGGCCTGTTCTTCGGCCATCATCTGTTCGCCGGCAACCGTGTGAGCAAATCGTCAAGCTGGGCGTTCGAAGGGTTTTCGGCGCCGTCCACCGGCCCGCTGGCACGTACCGGCACGCCGTGGCATTGGTATGCGGGCGATTCGGCCGGCTCCGGTTGCGGTTGGACGTCGCCGCTGCCCTACTCCCGTCACGATGTGGCCGTGATCGACATGGCTCCCGGCATTTCCGCCGCGCGATTGGCCGCGATGCTCGACCCTCGTCCGGAAGCGGTGCTGTTGCGCGCGTACGGCGTTGGCAATGTGCCGAGCGACGAGCCAGGACTGACCGACGTGATCGCCGACGTGCTGCATGACGGCGTGCCTGTCGTCATCGCATCGCAATGCCAGCAGGCGGAAGTGCTGCTCGGCCATTACGAGACGGGCGACGCGATTGCCCGCGCCGGTGCGATCGGATCGGGCGACATGACGCTGGAAGCCACGTACGCGAAGATCATGTTCCTGCTGTCGCAGGGCGTGGATGCGGCCGATTTCGGCACGTGGATGCGCCGGAACATCGCTGGCGAAATCTCGCCCAGCTCGATGTAGCACGGCGCAACGCGGTTCAGCCTCCGCACGGCTCGTCGCCGCAACCGGCGCTACTCGCGGTCGAGCAGGGCGGTGAGCGCCCACAGGATGCTGACCACGTCGATCGCTTCCTGCATGAACGCGCCGACGACCACCGGAATGAGGTTGAACGCGGCCGCGACCATGCCGATAATCGCCAATCCAAGGCCGACCAGCACCGCCTGCAGCATCACTTTCTTCGTGCGGCGGGCGATGGCGATGGCGCGCGGCACGGAGGCGATGTCGTCGTTCATAATGACCACCTGCGCCGATTCGGACGCGGCGGTGGACGTGCCGTCGGTCATGGCCATACCGATGTCCGCAACCGCCAGTACAGGGGCATCGTTCACGCCGTCGCCGACCATCATCGTCACCTGTCGGGTCATGGATTCGCCGACCACGCGCTGTACGACCTTGTCCCACGCCGGCTGGTTTTGGTGCGCGTCTTCCGTGGCGTTCTTGACGGCCGCGACCTTGCCTTCGGGAAAGAGTTCGGATTGCACGTCGTCGATGCCGACCTCGCCCGCGATGATGCGTGCGGAAGCCTCCTTGTCGCCGGTGAGCATGGACAGTTTCTTCACGCCGAGCCGGTGCAGTTTTTCAAGGGACGATTTCGCGTTTTCGCGAGGCACGTCACGCAGCACGATGCGCGCGGCGAGCTTGCCGTCGATCGCCACGTATGCGGCCATTTCGTCCGGCTCGAGAGGTGCGAACAGCGAGTTCACCTCCGGCTTCTTGGAATCGCCGGCAGCGGTACCGGTCGCCGAATCGCCAACCGCGCTATCGGCCACAGCACCAGCCGCAGTACCGGCCGCCGCACCTGCGCCCAGCACATGCGTGAAGCCGGCCTCGTCGGCCGTCACGTACGCGAAACGACCCACGCGCACGGCATGCCCGTTCACCTCGCCGGACACACCCTTGCCCGACTGTTCCTCGATGTTCTTCACCACGGGGTAATCGCGTCCATGCCCCGGCAGATCGCGTTCGGCGCACAGCCGCTGCCCGTTCTCATAGCGCGCGTACAGCTCCTGCATGGCCTTCTGCCCGGCCGCCGCGATGCCCTTCGACAGAATGTGCACCGAGTAGCCTTCCACCACGCCGGCCATCATCAGAATGTGGTTCTCGTCGTACGGCGAGCTGTTTTCGAACGGCTTCTCGACGCGCACGACCTGCGGCTGCTTGACGGTAAGCGTGCCGGTTTTGTCGAAGAAGATATGCGATACGCGGCCCAGGTTTTCCAGCACATCCTGCGCTTTGATAAGAATGCCCGCCTTGGCAAGGCGACCGGTGCCGGCCACGTACGCGACGGGAGCGGCGATCAGCAGCGGGCAGGGCGTGGCCAAAACCAGCACCTGCGCGAATCGCAATGGCGTGCCTGCGACGGCCCACGCGATGCCGGCGATCGCCAGCGAAAGAATGGTGAACGGCACCGCCAGCACATCGGCGGTTTTGACGACGGTCGGGCGCGATTCCTGCGCCGACGACACCAGTTCGAGGATCTTCTGATACTGCGAATCCTGCGCCAATTGCGTGGCACGCATCGTCAGCGCGGTCGATCCGTTGACCGCACCCGACAGCACGCGCGCGCCCGCATACACTTCGCGCGGCACCGGCTCGCCGTTGATATTGCTCAGATCCAACGTGGCGACGCCCGACAGCAGTTCGCCGTCGACCGGCACCGTTTCGCCCGGCAGCACGAGGATCACGTCGCCAAGCTTGACCTGGTCGACCGGAACGGTTTCGAAATGCTCGCCGGCCGCGTCGTAAGGCTTGGTTTGGGTGGTGGACTTATTCGTTTCCGCAGCGTTAGGCACATCCACACTGGCGACCTTGCGAAAGCCGTCCGCCGTCATGTCGCCCTCAGCATCACCGGCAGTACCGTCGGCCCCGGCAGCCGCCGCACGTGCACCCACGCCCGGCAACGTCACCACGTGCGCGGTCCGCGGCGCCGCATCAACCAGCGCCGTCAGGTTGCCTTCCGCCTTCGACTGTGCGAATTCCTCAATCGCCTCGCCGGAGGAAATCATCAGCACCACGGCCCACGCAGCCCAGTATTCCTGCACCGCCACCGTCGACGCGATCGCAATAACCGCAAGCAAATCCACACCGACGTGACCGTGCCGCAAATCGTCAATCATGCCGATCACAGTCACCACAATCGTGTACACGACCAGCGCGATCACGATCCACTGCCCGACACCCGGATTGAACGGTCCGAAAGTCAGCGAGACGCCCGCAGCCTCCCACGGACGCCACGAACCCAGCAATGCCAACGGAATCGCGGCAATGATGGCGATCGGCAGCAGCGGAACTTCTTTGCAAATGGAAATGATTCTACGCATGAGAATCTCCTTACGCTCGGTTCGGACGCCTTGTTAACCCACCGGCGCCCCGCCTGCGCGGACCATCGATACACGGCGTAAAAAGATGTTTTCAGCATAACAGAGCGTTGCGATAGCCATGCGCCAGATGCACGAACGACACGCGAAAGGCATGCAAAAAGGGCTGTGCGATTGCTCGCACAGCCCTTGCTTTTCGTTGGTTTTCCAACGTTCTTGCGATTACGCGGATTGCGGTTGCGACTTCGCCGTCAGCCTATCGGGTGGCAGCCACCCGTATCGCTGTCGGCATGAACGCCGCACACCGTACGTTGCCGTACGATGCCGCGCATCCGGCTTTACCACAGACCGAACGGATCGAACAGGCCACCGCCGTCACCGTTGTTGCCGTTACCGCCATTCTGGCCGTTCTGACTGCCGCCATTCTGGCCGTTGCCGTTATCGTCGTTGTCGTTGTTCTGCTGACGCTGTTCCCGCTTGTTGGAGGAGTTCGTCTTGGTCTCTTCCTGGTCGAGCGTCACTTCGAGATCCATGGTGTTGCCGCCGCGCACAACGGTCAGCTTCACCTTGTCTCCCATGGCGGAGGCGCGCACGTAACCGAGCAGCGAGTAGTTGTTGTTCACTGCCTTTCCGTTGAACGCCACGATGGAGTCGCCGGCCTTCACGCCGGCCTTGGACGCCGGGCCACCGTCGGTCACGGCCTGCACCTGGGCGCAGCCACGGGTCACACCGTCGGCTTCGACCGTAGCGCTTTTGATGGTGATACCGAGCACCACATGCTTCACGGAACCATTGTCGATGATTTCGTTGGCCACGCGCTTGACAAGGTTCGACGGGATGGCGAAGCCAATACCAATCGAACCGGCAGTACCGGACGAGCTCGCAGTGGAGGCGATGGACGAATTGATGCCGATCACCTGACCAGCCGCATTGAAAGTCGGACCACCGGAGTTGCCGGGATTGATGGCGGCGTCGATCTGCACGGCATTGGTGACGATGGCGTTGTTGTCATCATCGGTCACGGTCACCGGACGGTTGAGCGCGGACACGATGCCGGTGGTGGCGGTGTCGTCGTAGCCGAGCGGATTGCCGATCGCCATGACGGCCTCGCCGACGGCGAGATTGTCGGAATCGGCGAATTCCGCGACTTTCAGATCGCTCGGCGGATTGTCGAGCTTGATCACGGCCAAATCGGTGGTGGTGTCGGTGCCGACCACCTTCGCGGAATAGACGGCGCCGCTGGCGAGCGTCACCTGAATCTGCTGCGCGCCGGAAATCACGTGGTTATTGGTGGCGATATAGCCCTTGTCGCTGATCACCACGCCGGAGCCCTTGGCTTCGCCGTCGCTGGTCGCCACGTCGATGGCCACCACGGAATCGGACACTTCCTTGGCCACCGCGGTCCAATCGACCGCCGTACCGGACTTCGCCTTGGCGGAACCGGAACCGGACGTGTTGGACTTGACGTCGGACAGCGAGCTGGAGGTCGGCACATGCACCCAACCGTTGGTGATCGCGGTGAAGCTGACGCCGAGGCACAGCGCGCCGGACACCAGTGCGGCCACAACGGCGGTGACCACATGGCTGGTCATGCCGGACTTCTGCTTGGTGACGACCGGCGTCTGATTCGGCTGGTTCGGGAAGCCCTGCCCCGGAGCGCCGAACGGATTGCGGTTGCCCGGTCCCGCAGGGGGCATGTTCGCGCCGTACTGCGGCTGCTGATTGTTCTGCTGCGCGCCGTTCTGCGCGGACGAGCCGCCAAACGGATTGCCGAACGGATTGCCATTGTTCCGCTGATTGCCGGTCGTATACGGGTTGCCGAAAGCGCCGAAGAACGACGGACGGTTGTCCTGCGGCTGGCCCTGCTGCTGCGCGCCGTACTGCGGTTGCTGGGCGGTCTGGCCGCTGGCATCGCCAGCCGGCGGCGTCGGCACCGGACCGTACGCGCCGTATTCGGGCGCCGGACGGTACTGTTCGGTCGGCGCATCCTGCGTCGCGTTGTTGATCACCGTGCGTTCACCGGCAGCGGAAGCATAATCCGGCGTATCGTCAGCGGTATTGCCTGCCGTGCCATCCGCCGCGTCCACGGTAGGAAGGGCGGTGGTGGGCTGCTCGCCCGCGTTCGGCACTGCAATCGGTTCGGTAACGGAAGTCTGTGCTTCGTCGGCGACGTTCTCGCTCGGCGTCTGCGGCGCGGTCTGCTGCGTGCCATCCTGCGGCTGGGCGATGTTCTGATCGCTATTATCTTCAGCCATTGTTGCTCCTTATTCGTCTCGCGGCATTCAACATGATCAGCAATCGTGCCGCTCGAACTGCTATCTAAGAGTAAAGATACCTGCTCTGGAAGTTTCCTGAATGTTTGTTGAAAGTAGCAATCGAATCGCTTGGCAGTTTGCTCCATACGATGCCACCGTCGACCGCCGATGGCGCCACCGCGGCAATCGGCGCTATCGCATACAGTTGAGAGCATGACAAGCTTGAACGAACCACAGACCGGCGCGGTGGCGCACGAGACCTCAGCGGCCAACGCGGCAGCCCGCGCAACGCACGACGCAGCAGGCAACACGACCAGCGCGGCATCGACCGAAAACCTTATTGAGCATCCCCGCGGCGCGGAACCCGGCAAGCCCGGCCGCCGCGACGCGTTCTACTTCGAGCAGAAAACCCGCCTGCCAGATGCGGCCGATGGCAAGGGCCGCGGCGGCGCGCGATACGGACGCACCGGCATCATCCACACCCCCCACGGCGACATCCACACCCCGGCGTTCGTGCCGGTGGCCACGCAGGCCGCAATGAAGGCCGTGCTGCCCGAAACCATGAAGGATCTTGGCGCGCAATGCCTGCTGTCCAACGCGTTCCACCTGTATGAACGACCCGGAGAACAGGTGCTCGACGAAGCCGGCGGACTCGCCAAATTCATGAACTGGAACGGTCCGACGTTCACCGATTCCGGCGGATTCCAGGTGCTGTCACTCGGCGCGGGCTTCAAGAAGACGCTCGCCATGGACGTCACCGGCATGAAATCGGACGACGTGATCGCGGAAGGCAAGGAGCGGCTCGCGTTCGTGGACGAGGACGGCGTAACGTTCAAATCGCCGCTCAACGGCTCACTGCACCGTTTTTCCGCCGAAATTTCAATGGGAATCCAGCATAAGATCGGCGCCGACATCATGTTCGCTTTCGACGAGCTGACCACGCTGATGAACACCCGCGGCTACCAGGAACGTTCCGTGGAACGCACCTACCGTTGGGCGCAACGCTGCGTAGCCGAGCACAAGAGGCTCACCGAAGAGCGT
>ENA-OOZT01000844-OOZT01000844.1-human-gut-metagenome-genome-assembly--contig:-NODE-844-length-23289-cov-1.992898_pt1 | contig 23289 bp, 19 predicted proteins | sample MGYA00241192_ERZ501407 | MGnify/ENA primary metagenome ERZ501407 (study PRJEB25962, sample SAMEA2042911) | human gut metagenome | biome: human gut; feature: human-associated habitat; material: faeces...
CAGCAATTATGAATATGTCCCCGTTCCTTCCATGGAAAAGGCAGTCAGCATGATTGTTCGTATCGCAGAACTTGCCGCAACGACGCTTGACTTTCAAAAAAACGTATGATATCATTTTCTCATATTATTTATGATAACAGCGATGATTGAGTATATGGGCAAAACTGGTTACAGCCGCAGAGAGCAGTCCGGTCGGTGAAAGGTCTGCAGCACAGTTTTTGTAAATTACGCCTCATGAGCTTTGTGTAGGAAATGACACAACGATTGCCCTACGTTACAGGGGCAGGAAGATGCTTGTCTTTTTGCAGAATAGGCATAAATTAAGGTGGTACCACGGGTTCTCTCGTCCTTTCGGCGAGAGGCCCTTTTTTATGCTTTTGCGCAAGGCTTCGCTGCATCAATCTATCCATCATATATCAGAAAAGGAGAATGTAACATGAACGCTTATGAAGTATTAAAGGAACGCGGCTTTATCGAACAGCTGACACACGAAGAAGAAATCAAAGCGCTTTTTGAAAAAGGCGGTGTCACCTTCTATATCGGCATCGACCCCACCGCGGACAGTCTGCACGTTGGGCATTTCCTGACCGTTATGGCTATGGCGCACATGCAGCGCTGCGGCAACCGCCCCATCTGCCTGATGGGTGGCGGCACAGGCATGATTGGCGACCCCTCCGGCAAAGCCGATATGCGTAAAATGATGACTGTCGAAACCATCGACCATAACGTAGCCTGCATCAAAAAACAGCTTTCCCGTTTCATCAATTTCGATGAGGGCGAGGGCGGTGCCATCATTGCCAATAACGCAGACTGGCTGAGAAATCTGAACTATATCGAATTCCTGCGTGAAATCGGCACCCATTTCTCCGTAAACCGTATGCTTGCGGCAGATTGCTTCAAAACCCGTATGGATAGAGAGCTTGGTCTGTCCTTCCTCGAATTTAACTATATGATTATGCAGGGCTACGATTTCTACGAACTGAACAAAAGATACAACTGTATGCTGGAAATGGGCGGCAATGACCAGTGGTCTAATATCATCGCAGGCGTAGAGCTGATTCGCCGCAAAGCGCAGAAGCCCGCTTATGGCATGACCTTCAAGCTGCTGACAAACAGCGAAGGCGTAAAAATGGGCAAAACCGTTTCCGGTGCCGTTTGGCTTGACCCTGAAAAAACCTCTCCCTACGAATTCTATCAGTACTGGAGAAATATCGGGGATAAGGACGTTGAAAAATGTCTGGCTCTGCTGACCTTCCTGCCTATGGATGAGGTTCGCCGTCTGGGCGCACTGGAGGGCGCGGAAATCAATCATGCAAAGGAAGTCCTTGCCTTTGAGCTGACAAAAATCGTACATGGCGAAGCAGAAGCAACCAAAGCACAGGATGCCGCAAGAGCATTGTTCGGTAAGGGTGCCGCAACCGTGGATGCACCCTCCACAGAAATTTCTGCCGCGGAATTTGCAGAAGGCATGGATATCCTGACACTGCTGACCACAATTAAGGTCGTTCCTTCCCGCTCCGAGGGCAGACGTGCCGTACAGCAGGGCGGCGTAAAGCTGGCAGAGCAGCCCATAAAGGATATTGATTTCAAAGTAACCGCAGACCTCTTTACAGATGGTAAGCTGTTGGTGCAGAAGGGCAAAAAGACCTTCCACAATGTCATTCTGAAATAAGAACCATATAAAAAAAAGAACCACATAAAAATAAGAAGTGTTTTTTCACCTCTTATTTTTATGCTCTAAGTTATCTGATTCGCCCAAAAGCAGCTTTTCCAGCTCCTTCGGCGTATGCACCAGCTGTGTCGCACCCGCCTGCTTCAGAAATTCCGCATCCCGAAACCCCCAGCAAACGCTGATGCAGTCCATTCCTGCGTTTTTTGCCGTCTGTAAATCCACCTCGGAATCCCCGATGTATAGGCAGTCCTCTCTTTTCACGCCAAGCCGCTCCGCCGCCGTAAAGACCATATCGGGTGCAGGCTTGCGCCGAATCCCCTCGGCTTCTCTCTCTCCTGCCGCCGCATCAATGCAGCCGGGGAAATATCTTTCGCAAATCCCCTTCACCGCCGTATCAAATTTATTCGATACCACACCAATGCGCAGGTCGCTTTCCTTCAGCCTTTTCAGCAAAGGCAAAATCCCCTCGTAGGGTGCGGTTTTGTCCGCCATGTGCCTTATAATATGCCTGATATTCCGCCAGACAAGCCGCAAAAACCGCCTCCTTCGTCCCTTCAGGCAAAGCCGACCGCATCAGAAACTCACTCCCATTTCCAAGAAATTTTCGGATTTCTTCTTTCCTCCGCAAAGGAAAGCCGTGCGCCTGTAAGGTCACATTCACACTGCTTGTTAGGTCATCCAGTGTGTTCAGCAGCGTCCCATCCAAATCAAACAAAATTGCCTGTTGTTTTTTCATTTTTTTCACCTCCGTCCGCTCCTATTTTATTCTTTTTTTCATTCATATTCAACAATTTTAACACGATTGATTTTGTATGGATTTTTTTTGCCCACCCCCTTGTCAATTTGTCCCAACAGGTCTATAATAAGACTTAAATAAAAAAGAAAACATTTTTATTACATAAAAATGCAGTTTTTTCTCAAAAACTGTCACGCTTTTTCTTTAAAGGAGGAATTCTTATGGCAAAGAAAGTATTGATGTTAGCAGGCGATTTCACAGAAGATTATGAAACAATGGTACCCTTCCAGGCAATGGAAATGTTGGGCTATCAGGTAGATGTTGTATGCCCCGATAAAAAAGCAGGCGATATTATCCGTACAGCAATTCACGACTTTGAAGGCGAACAGACATACTCCGAAAAGAGAGGTCATAACTTTGCTCTGACAGCAGATTTTGATGCAGTAAATACAGCCGATTATGCAGGTCTGTTTATCACAGGCGGTCGTTCTCCCGAATATCTGAGACTGACCCCCAGAGTCATCGAAATCGTACAGGAATTCTTTGCAGCAAATAAGCCTGTCGCTGCAATCTGCCACGGTCCTCAGATTCTGACCGCTGCCAATGTGCTGAAAGGCAAAAAGGCAACCGCATATCCCGCAGTTGGCCCCGATATCACTCTGGCAGGCGGCGAATATGTAGCTGTTGATGCTTCCGAGGCTGTTGTAGACGGCAATCTGGTAACTGCTCCCGCATGGCCCGGCGATTCCGCAATCACAAGAGAATTCATCAAGCTGATGGGCGCAAAATGGGAACTGTAATCACAGTAACTTTGTAATATCTTTTTCTTAAAATAAAAAAAGCAGGGAGGACTTTTCTTCGGAATTGCTCTCTCTGTTTTTATTTTGCCCGTTTCCCCGTGCCCTTCCCCTTCTGCTTGTACTTTCGCCATTTTTCCTTTATAATAAAAGATACGAAAATTTGAAACTGAGAAAGGAGAACTTCTTATGTCCAATATTGCATTAGAAGAAAAAATAAGAAATCTCTCTGCGGATTATATCTATCAGCAGGCAGTCGGCTCTCTGCTGTTGCTGCTCATGAGTGCCATGGAGGATGCCGAAAAAGGCGTAACCGCCCTCCCCTATGAAATCCCTGCCGATGTACAGGAAATCAAGGAGGAAATCAAGGCATACCTCATCCGCCTGGAGGATCTGCTCGAAAGCGATGCCGCATCCCGCATAGTTGCACTGGAGGACTGCATGGAGCTGAAAAAGCGTCTGCTTTCCATCTACGAAACCATCTACAGCTATTTCTCCCAGTGGAACATCATCTCCACGCTTGTCAGCGACCAGATTGCCCTGCGCAAATATAAGGAGGACGGCGTATCCCAGAAGCAGGTGGAATGGTCTCTGTTCTTTGCAGACTGCCACGCCTTTATGGAAAGTGCGGAAACTCTGCTCGATCAGAAAACCTACATGGGGCAGCTTCTCAAGTGTATCCCCCTCTATATGACAAGGGATAAATATTATGACACCGTCCGTGCCTCTCTGGATGCCGCATTTGCAGGCGAAAGCAGGGATTTTATCGATGCTTCCCTGAAAGCCTTCGAGGGCTTTTGCAGTCCGCAGGAAAATCCCCTGTACGGCAAATATTTCCCCGAACTCGCAGAATGGATTGGACAGAAGCGCATGGTTCTTCCGCATAAGCTTTCCGATGAGGAGCTTGCAAATTTCTATGAGGAGCTCAAGGAAACCTTTGAAGCATTGGAGCAGATTGAGGAATATTTCTCCTGTATCCTGCATGATATCAATTCCCTGATTCTCCTGTTCTATCTCACCTATTCCTTCACGGACATCACAGAGGGCAGTGCTGCCTATGCCGATTTGTATCATATCGTCTGCGATTTCATCAGCGATAAGCTGACTCTGACCGAAAAAGCGGCTTATCTGGATACCCTCACAGAGCAGCTGGAGGCAACCGTTGAGCCTGTCATTGATAAAGCAAATGCCATCGGTAAGGAAGAATATGAAGCCCTGCAAAAGGCTGGCTCCTTCGCCGGCTTCTCCGCGGATACCAAAAAGGTTCTCATGACAGAGGAATTCATCCGCGAATGCTTCTTCGGTGATTTGAACGATGAATTGTTCCACTTCGATGTTCCCGAGGATTTGCCTGCCGCAACCGCAGAGGAAAAGAAAGCCCTCTTTGATGCGTTTATCACAAAAACACGAAACCACTTCGACACCCTGCCTACCCAGACCAGAAAGCTGGCAATGCAGAATCTGACCGGTGCTTTGCCCCCTGTCTATACCGTCCATGACGTGATGGATATGATAACGGAAGCCATCGACAAAGCAGCCTCCGAGGAACAGAAGGTTCTGATTGTGGATAAGGTCGGTATGGTATTCAACGAAAACGGCTGGCAGTCCATCACCGAAGACTATGATGATGACTGCGGCTGTGGGCATGACCATCACCATCACCACGATCATGACTGCGGCTGCGGACACAACCACCATCACCACGATCATGACTGCGGCTGCGGACATGACCATGACCACGACCATCATCATCACCACTAAGGAGGACTCTTATGTTTACCTTTAATCATTATAACTATAACGTACTCGATCTGGAAAAAAGCATGGCGTTCTATGCAGCCGCACTTGGTCTGAAGGAGGTTCGCCGCAAGGAAGCCCCTGACGGCAGCTGGAAGCTGGTTTATCTGGGCGACGGCAAATCCGATTTCACACTGGAGCTGACTTGGCTGAAGGAACGCAAAGAGCCGTATAATCTTGGCGAAAATGAATTTCATCTTGCGTTTCAGGCAGAGGATTTCGATGCGGCACATGCAAAGCACAAGGAAATGGGCTGCATCTGCTTTGAAAATCCCGAAATGGGCATCTATTTCATCAACGATCCGGACAATTACTGGCTCGAAATTATCCCGAACCCCTAACGTAAAATCCCCTTGGAATTTCTCCAAGGGGATTCAAATTTTATTTTTCTTATTTTTTCAGCTGTGCCAGTCTTTCCTCAACCTGTGCCAGCATTGCTTTATATTTTTCTTCCTTCGCCTTTTCTTCTTCAATCACATGCGCGGGTGCCTTTGCAACGAAGCCCTGATTTGCCAGCTTCTTCACAACGCGGTCAACCTCTTTTTCCAGTTTGGTCTTTTCCTTTTCCAGACGTTCGATTTCCTTCGCGAAATCAACCAGCTCTGCCAAAGGCATGTAGATGGTTGCATCCTGAACCACAACAGAAACCGCATCCTCGCCAATGCCTGCCTTGTCCGCCTGCACGGTCACCTCGCTTGCATGCGCCAGTGTCTTAAAGAATACCTTGGAATGTTCAAAGATATACCGAACACCTTCGTTTTCGGAAACAACGTAAACATGTACCTTCTTGGAGGGCGCAACGTTCATTTCCGCACGAATGTTACGAATATTTCTTACTGCCTCTTTGATGGCATCAATTTCCGCTTCATTTTCCTTGAAGTTCCATTCCTCCTTGTAAACAGGCCACTGAGAGGTCATGATGGTTTCTTCCTCATCCTGAATATGCATAAACAGCTCCTCTGTAATGAAGGGCATGAAGGGGTGCATCAGCTTCAGTGCATTGATCAGAACCTGCTTCAGCGTCCACAGTGCCGCTGCTCTTGTGCTGTCCTCCTTGTTATACAGGCGAGGCTTCACCATTTCAATATACCAGTCACAGTATTCATCCCAGATGAAATCATAAACCTTCTGTGCCGCCAGACCAAGGTCATATTTGCTCAGGCTTTCCTGTACTTCCTTCGCCAGCGTGTTTACCTTGGACAGAATCCATTTATCCGCAGAGGTCAGCATCAGGAACTTGGGTTCTTCGCCGTCCTCCATATTCATCATCACGAAACGGGACGCATTCCACATCTTGTTGCAGAAGTTTCTGCAATTATCCAGTCTTTCCCAATAGAAACGCATATCATTACCGGGTGCGTTGCCTGTAATCAGCATCAAACGCAGGGGGTCAGCACCGTAGTTTGCGATAACCTCCAGAGGGTCAATCCCATTGCCCAGAGATTTAGAGAATTTCCGTCCTTGGTCGTCACGAATCAAGCCGTGAATCAGAACATCGTTAAACGGTCTTTCGCCAATCTGCTCCATACCGGAGAATACCATTCTGATAACCCAGAAGAAAATGATATCATAGCCTGTTACCAAAACACTTGTGGGATAGAAATGCTTCAGCTCCTCTGTTTCATGTGGCCAACCAAGCGTGGAGAAGGGCCACAGCGCAGAGCTGAACCAGGTATCCAGTGTATCCTCATCCTGTGTGATATTTGCGGAGCCGCATTTTTCGCATTTTCCGGGGTTTTCCTTCGCTACTGTGATATGACCGCAGTCCGCACAGTAGTATGCAGGAATTCTGTGTCCCCACCAAAGCTGACGGGAAATACACCAGTCACGGATATTATCCAGCCAGTGCATATAAATCTTGCCGAAACGTTCGGGAACAAATTTCAGCTCCTGATCCTGATAAACCTTGATGGCAGGCTTTGCCAGCTCGTCCATCTTTACAAACCACTGCAGCTTAATCATGGGTTCGATGGGTTCGTGGCATCTTTCATGGCAGCCTACCGCATGGGTAATATCCTCGATTTCAACCAGATAGCCTTCCTCATCCAGCTGTTTTACGATTTCCTTTCTGGCCTCCAATCTGTCCATGCCTGCAAATCTGCCTGCCTTTTCATTCATTGTGCCGTCATCATTCATCACGCAAATACGGGGCAGGTCATGCCTCAGCCCAACCTCGAAGTCATTCGGGTCATGTGCAGGTGTAATTTTTACAACACCGGTACCAAATTCTCTGTCAACATATTCATCCGCAACGATGGGTACTTCCTTATTCAGAACGGGAACGATACAGGTCTTGCCAATCAAGTGCTGATATCTTTCATCTGCGGGATGTACCGCAACCGCAGTATCGCCTAGCATGGTTTCGGGTCTGGTGGTTGCCAGTCTCAGCTTTTCATCAGAACCAACAATGGGGTAATTGATATGATAAAAATGCCCTGCCATATCAACATGCTCTACCTCTGCGTCAGAAATTGTAGTCTGACACTCAGGACACCAGTTGATAATCTTTTCCCCGCGGTAAATATAGCCCTTTTCATACAGACGGCAGAAGGTTTCCAGAACCGCTTCGGAGCAGCCCTCGTCCATCGTAAAGCGTACACGATCCCAGTCGCAGGAGCAGCCCAGCTTTCTCAGCTGGTTCAGAATAATGCCGCCGTATTCTTCCTTCCACGCCCACGCGCGTTCCAAAAAGCCCTCACGACCAACATCCTCCTTTGTCAGCCCTTCGGATGCCATCTTCTGCACAACCTTCAGTTCCGTGGAAATGCTTGCATGGTCAATGCCGGGTACCCAGAGTGCGTTGTAGCCCGCCATTCTTTTCCAGCGAATCAGGATATCCTGCATGGTGTTGTCCAGTGCATGTCCCATGTGCAGCTGCCCTGTGATATTCGGGGGCGGCATTACGATGCAAAAAGGTTCTTTTGTTTTATCTACTTCTGTATGGAAATATTTCTTTTCCATCCATTTGTTGTAAAGTCTTTCCTCTACAACAGAGGGGTCAAAATTCTTTGCCAGCTCTTTCATAGTATTTCCTCCTACTTTTTTCATTTCACCGTGAATCAAAAAAAGCCTCCGTCCAACCAAAGGACGAAAGCTCGCGGTACCACCTTATTTCCCGTTTCTAAAAACGGACACTTTATCGTCTGTAACGGGACCTCCCGGCTTTGCCTACCCAGAAATTTCTTCTGAAATCCCCTTCAGCAAAGCAACTCCAAAGCTACCTTCCACATTCTTTCTACAAAGGATTTTTCAGCCAATGAATCCTTCTCTCTGCGTATTTTGGATGTGTACTCCTCTTTTTCTCTGTCTTTCACAGTGTTGTTTTTCTTTCTATACCTCAAGATTTTATTCAATTCTACCAGTTTTGTCAACCCTAAATTAGTAAAAAAGTAAGAAAAAAAGACTTTTCTACTATTTTTCGAAAAGTCTTTCCTGTTTTCAACTTTAATTTTCCCTATCCTTGGGATAACGTGAAATATTCAGCAGCATCCCAACCATCGCCATCAAAAACAACAGCGAGGTGCCGCCGTAGCTGATAAACGGCAGCGGCTGCCCCGTATTAGGAATCGTATTCGTTACAACGCCGATATTGATAATCGACTGGAAGGCGATAACCGCCGTAATCCCCGTTGCAACCAGCATCCCATAGCTGTCCTTTGCATTCATCGCAATGCGAATCCCTCGCCAGATCAGCACCGCAAACAGCAGAATCACCAACGCCGCCCCGACAATTCCCAACTCCTCGCAGATAATCGCAAAAATAATATCGTTATATGCCTCCGGAATAAAGGTTTTCTGTCGGCTCTGCCCCAGTCCAAGCCCGAATAAGCCGCCGGATGCCAGTGCATACAGCGACTGAATCGTCTGGAAGCCATCGCCCGTCGGATCTGCCCAGGGGTCAAGCCATGTCTTGATACGGGTCAGTCTGTAGCGAAACTTGGGAATCGCTACAGCAAGGCCGCAAAGAGGAATTGCCCCTGCGATTGCCGCCCCGAAATACCAAACACGAGGGCTTGCCACAAACAGAATCGTTGCACCCATCAGCCCAACCAAGAGCGCCGAGGAAAAGTTCGATATTGCAATCAGTGCCACAGGCAGCAGCAGCACGCAGCATGCCTTGAGGAACCCCTTCAGATTTGCCAGCTCCTTCCGATGCTCAATCACATAAGAGGAAAGAAACAGAATCACGGCAATTTTCGTAAACTCCGAAGGCTGAAAGGAAAGCGAACCAATCCCCAGCCAACGCTTCTGCCCGCCTGCCTCTGTCCCGACAAAGGGCAGTGCAAGCAGGAACAGGTTGGAAAGCCAGTATGCCAGCTTTGCAAATCGTCTCCAGAGGGTATACGGAATATGCATCATGCCAACCATTGCCACAATCCCCAGAACCGCCCAAAGGCTCTGCCGTTTCAGGAAATAGAACATATCATTATGGAATCGTTCCGTTGTCATTGTGTAATAATAGCTGGAGCTGAAAATCATGACAACGCCAAAAAGCACCAGAATCAGCACAATAAACAGAACCGTGAAGTCATATCCCAACGGCTTTCTATACTTCCGCTTTGCGGTTTTCTTTTTTGGTTTGATATGACTCATTTTCACACCTCATTCCAGCGTTTTTTTATTTCAGATATCCCCGAACCTGCTCCTTGAACATATCTCCGCGCTGTTCATAGTTATCAAACATGCCCCAGCTTGCGCAGGCAGGAGAAAGCAGTACACAGTCGCCGTCCTCCGCCTTTTCTCTGCACAAATCGACCGCTTCTGCAAAGGTTTCGCAATCGGAAATGGCAGTAAAGCCGAATTTCTCCGCAGATGCGCGTACCTTCGGTGCCGTTACGCCAATCAGCACCAGATGCTTCACTCTGCCGGGAAACAGCTTCGTCCATTCATCAAAGGAGCTGCCCTTGTCATAGCCGCCGCCAATCAGCACAATCGGCTTTTTCATCGCCAGTACCGCGCGGATGGATGCGTCCACATTCGTCCCCTTGGAGTCATTATAATAGTCCACACCGTCCACCGTCGCAACATATTCGATGCGATGTGCTACGCCTGCAAATCCCTTCAGCACCGTGCGAATGGTATCCAATGCAATCCCCGCACAAATGCCCATTGCCGCCGCCGCCATCACGTTTTCATAGTTATGCACGCCCAGAATCTGCAATTCATCCACATGAATCAGGGTTTCGTTGATAGCGCCCCAGCGCACCTCGATGGCATCCCCGTCCAGATAAATGCCTTCTGCAAGCCTTTCGGAGGAATCGAAGAAAAATACCTTCGCCGCGGTTTTGTCCGCCATTTTTCTGCAAGCCGCATCCCCATGGTTCAGAATACAGAAATCCTCTGCGGTCTGCTTTGCAAAAACTCTTTCCTTCATGGCAATGTAAACGTCCATGGTTTTATGTCTGTTCAAGTGGTCGGGTGTAATATTCAGCACTGCGCTGATATGCGGATGAAATTCCTTCGCCTTTTCCATCTGGAAGCTGCTGATTTCCGCAACCACCCAATCCTTTTCGGTCAGCCGCTCTACCTCCTCGCTGTAAGGCACCCCAATGTTTCCGACAACCGCTGTGCCGCTGTAAGCCGTTTTCATGATTTCGCCTGTCAGCGTGGTTGTGGTTGTTTTGCCGTTTGTGCCTGTGATTGCCGTAATCGGGCAGGGTGTCAGGCTGTAAGCCAGCTCCACCTCGCTGATAACCTCGATTCCTGCATTTTCCGCCGCCGCAATAAAGGGCAAATCACAGGGGATACCGGGGCTTAATACGATTAAATCCTGCGCGCAGGCAATCTCATCGGGGTTTGCGCCCGTGTAAAGCACGATGCCTTCCCCCTCCAATGCCAGCACATCGGCAGAAATTTCCTCTCTTTTTTTCATATCCTGCAATGTAACCCTTGCACCCAGTCTGTTCAACAGCTTTGCCGCCGCAATGCCGCTTCTTGCCATGCCGCAGACTAAGGCCTTTTTACCATTGTATTCCACGTTTGATTCCTTCTTTCCAAAATTCCTTACAGGAACATATATTTACAGCCCAGAAAACCAATGAGACACAGCAGTGCCGTTGCCACATAGAAAAGCGTCACAACCTTGGTTTCCTTCCAACCGCATTTTTCCAGATGATGATGGAAGGGTGCCATTTTAAATAAGCGTCTGCCTTCCCCGTATTTTCTCTTTGTAAGCTTAAACCAGCCAACCTGCAGCATAACCGAAATGGATTCCCAGAGGTAAATAAACCCGACAATCACGATAAAAATGGGCATTTTCAGAATAAACGCTGCCGATGCCACAAAGCCGCCCAGTGCCAGAGACCCCGTATCCCCCATAAACACCTTTGCAGGATAGGAGTTAAAGATTAAGAACGCCATCAGACCGCCCACAATCGCACCGCAAACAGGTGCAATCGTGCTGCCTGCCGCCCATGCCACAATCATAAAGAATGCCGCCACCAGAAGGGTTACGCCGCCTGCCAGCCCATCCAGACCATCTGTCAGGTTGACCCCGTTGACCGTCCCCAGCACCGCCACAAACAGGAAGGGAATGAAAATCAGCTGCAAATCAATCATTTTCCCGTCTGTAAAGGGAATATAAATCGCCGTACCGATGCCGCTTTTCATGATATACGAGCAGAACAGCCCCGTTACAATCAGCTGCAGCAATAGCTTCTGATACGCGCGCAGCCCCAGAGAACGCTTTTTTACCACCTTAATATAGTCATCCAGAAAGCCGATCAGCCCATAGCACAGGGTCATCAGCATGATAGCCGCGCCGTCCCTGTTCCCCTTCAGAAAGAAAAGGCTTGTAATCACAAATGCCGCCAGAAAAGCAACGCCGCCCATCGTAGGCGTGCCCTGCTTTGCCAGATGTGTCTGCGGCCCGTCGTCACGCACATTCTGCCCGAATTTCAGCTTTCTCAGCATAGGAATCACGATGGGACACAAAATCACCCCAATCACGAAAGATATGATGATGGCATAGACTGCCTGTTCCAAAGAACCCACTTTAGTTCACTCCTTGCAATTTTGCTACTGTTTTTTCAAATTCTCTGCTGCGGGATGCCTTGAGCAGAATCGTATCTCCTGCTTTGAGCGTAGGCAGTCCCTTCTCCCAGAATTCTTCCTGTGTCTCCAGATAATAAACCTCTTTCATGCCTGCCTTTTTCGCCGCATCTGCCATGTAATCACAGCAAAGCCCGATGCAGTAAAGCACATCAATGCCTTTTTCCGCCGCATGGATACCGACCTCACGGTGTCCTTCCTCCGCATAATCGCCCAGCTCGCCCATGAAGCCCAGAACGGCAATCCTTCTGCCCTTTGCGTTCGCCAGAATATCCAGAGAGGCCTTGCAGGAAACCGGGTTGGAATTATAAACGTCATTCAGAATCGTAATGCCGTCCTTCGTTGTTTCAATGCTCATTCTGTTTTTGGTCGCCCGGAAGCCTTCAATCCCCGCCTTCACCTGCTCCGGTGTCAGCCCCAGCTCCACGCCGACCGCCGCCGCGGAAAGCGCATTCAGCACCATGTGTACCCCCGGAATGGGAATATTCACGCGCACATTGCCAATCGGTGTATGAATCGTGCAGGCTGTTTTTTCCAGACCAACCTGTGCAATCTCATCCGCATAAAAATCTCTTTTGTTTTCAATGCCGAACCAACGAATCTTCTGCGACAGCTTGCCCTCCAGTGTCTGCAGCATATCGTTGTCTGCATTGAGAATCGCAACGCCGTCCTTTTCCAGATGTGCAAGCATTTCGCATTTCGCCTTCAGAATCCCTTCTCTGCTGCCCAGAAATTCAATATGCGCTACGCCGACATTAGAAATCACACCGATGTTCGGGCGCACTGCCTTCGCAATTCTGTCCAGCTCCCCGAAGTGGTTCATGCCCATTTCAATGATTGCCGCCTGATGGTGCTCCTCAATGCGGAAAATCGTCAGCGGCACGCCAACCTCATTGTTGTAATTGCCCTGTGTCCACAAGGTATCGTATTTCTGCGAAACCACGGATGCAATCATATCCTTTGTTGTTGTCTTGCCGACACTCCCTGTCACCGCAACAACGGGAATATCAAACAGATTTCTGTAATAAGCCGCCAAATCAAGCAGCGCCTTCCCCGTATCGGGAACCAGAAGCACAATCGCCCCATTCGTGGGTGCCACCACCTTCTGAGAAAGGCAGGCGGTCACGCCGTTTGCAAAGCACTGGGGCAGAAAATCATGCCCGTCACGCACCTCTCCCACTCTTGCAACAAAAAGAACGCCTTCCTTTGTTTCTCTGGAATCCTGTGTCACATACCAGATTTCCTTATTCAGTGCTTCCTCCATATCCCCCAAGGCAATCATCTGTGCGCCTGTTGCCTTGATAATTTCTCTGATCGTAATCTTTTTCATAAGCAATCCTCTCCAAATGCCTTGCGTACTTCCTCAATGTCATCAAAATGAATGGTTTTGTCGGGGAAAATCTGATAGGTTTCATGTCCCTTCCCCGCAATCAGAATCACGTCGCCCGCTTCCGCCATAGCAACCGCCTTCTGAATGGCCTCTCGTCTGTCCACGATTTTTTCATAGGGGCAGTCTGTTTTCTTCACCCCAACCTCAACATCCTCCAGAATCTTCTCCGGGTCCTCCGTTCTGGGGTTATCCGAGGTAATGATGCAGTAGCCTGCCAGTCTGCCGCCAATTTCGCCCATGATGGGACGCTTTGTTCTGTCTCTGTCGCCGCCGCAGCCAAATACCGCAATCAGCTTGCCCTTTACAAATTCATTCGCTGTATTCAGCACATTTTCCAAGCCATCGGGCGTATGTGCATAATCCACAACTGCCTGACAGCCCCTTTTGCTGCGTACCGTCTGGAATCTGCCGGAAACGCCAGGGTTTGCCGTCAGCCCTGCCACGATTTCCTCTACGGGCACACCCAGCAGAATACACGCTCCTGCCGCACCCAATGCGTTGTATACGCTGAACCGTCCGGGCGTATGCAGGTGTACAGGATATCGCTTACCCTGCCAGAGCATGTCAAATGCCGTACCGTCTGCGGAAACGTCAATGCCCTCCGCCGTCAAATCAGCCTTGCTGTCCACGCCGATTGTCAGCACCTCGCCCTTGCTTTGCTCCTTCATATATGCGCCTGCGGCATCATCCATATTGATGACGCTTTTTGCCGCGCGTGCGAAAAGCATCCCCTTTGCCGCCTTATAGTTTTCCATTGTTTTATGATAATCCAGATGATCCTGTGTCAGGTTCGTGAAAATTGCCACATCAAAGGCAATTCCGTCTACCCTGTGCAAATCCAGAGAATGAGAGGAAACCTCCATCACAACGTCCGTCACATCCTCATTCTTCATCCGGCGAAAGAGCGCCTGCAGCTCCTTCGATTCGGGCGTTGTCCGCTCCGCCTTCAGCACCTCATCGCCGATGCGGTTTTCAATCGTGCCGATAATGCCCACCTTTTTGCCGATTCTGTCCAAAATGGATTTCATCAGATAGGTGGTCGAGGTTTTGCCATTTGTGCCTGTCACGCCGATGACATTCATCTCTGCGGAGGGGTGTCCGTAGAAATGGTCGGAAAGCAGTGCCAGCGCAGTGCGGTTATTTTCCGTCACAAGCACCGTTACGCCTTCGGGTACGTTTTCCACCCTGTGCTCACACAGAAGGGCAGCCGCCCCCTTTTCCAATGCCATGGGAATATATTTGTGTCCGTCCGTCTGAAATCCTGTAATGCAGACAAACAGACCGTCTTTTTCTACCTTGCGGGAATCGTACTGGAAATCGGAAATTTCCACATCCGCCGTTCCCTGCTGTACCTCATAAGAAATACCCTCTAAAAGCTGTTTCAGATTCACTCTTACAGCCTCCTTTCTTTTTCGGCTTCGATAAACAAATCTCAATAATAAGCCATTTTTTAGTATACCACACTTATCTCCTACAACCAAATATTTTTGCCATTTTTCTTGAAAAATGCAAGGAAAAGCCATTTCTCTTTTTCGCTATTCCATGCGAAGCAAAACCTTCGTTCCCTTGTTTACGCACTCTCCTGCCGGTGGGGTCTGTCCCGCAACAGTTTCGCCCTCTGTCTCAAGCCGTGCAGAAAGCCCTGCCTGAAAAAGTGCATTCTTCCCTTCGTTTAAGGTCATGCCCAGAAGGTCGGGTACAATCGTTTTCAATTCTGCCGCTTCTTCCGCCTCTTTTTCATCATATTTCGCTTCCATCCCCAGATACGGCAGAATATTCCGCAGCAGCTCCTGCATCACAGGTCCTGCCACCGTGCCGCCGTAATAAACACCCTGCGGCTCATCAATCAGCACCAGTGCCATCACCTGCGGATTTTCCGCCGGCGCAAAGGATAGAAACGAAGCAATATATTTTCCGCTTCTGCGCGGCAGCTTTTCCGAAGTCGCCGTCTTGCCGCCGATGCGGTATCCCTTGCTGCCCGTTCCTTCGGAAACCACGCTTTCCAGAATCGCTTTCATCGTTTCCGAGGTCTCCTTGGAAATCACCTGCGCGCCTGTCTCATAGGTAAATTCCTCCGTCAGCCTGCCGTTTTCGTCCGCAAGCCCCTTTGCAAAATGCGGCGTAATCAAATATCCGCCGTTCACGATTGCCGATGCCGCCCGCAACAGCTGCAAAGGCGTAATCTGAAAGGACTGCCCGAAGCTCATCGTTGCCAGCTCCACAGGCCCGACATTCTCCGCCTTATGTATAATGCCCGTTGCCTCGCCTGCAAGGTCAATGCCCGTTTTTTCGGCAAAACCGAATTTTTTCATATATTCCAAAAAGGTCTCCGCCCCCAATCGCTCCCCGACCTCCATAAAAACAGGGTTGCAGGAATTCTGTACCCCCTGTACAAAGCTTTCCGCCCCATGTGTGCGCGGATAGCGCCAGCATTTAATCTGTCTGTCCCCTGCCACATAAAATCCGCGGCAGAAAAAGCTGCTTTCGGGTGTCACAGCCCCCTCCTCCAGACCTGCCGAGGAGGTCACAATTTTAAACGTACTCCCCGGCTCGTATGTATCATTGATTGCGGTATTGCGCCACATTTTGTTCAAATACTCATTTTTCTCCTGCTCGGAAAAGCTGTCCCATTTCGCCGCCAGTGCTTCATCCTGTATGGTAAACGGCTCATTCAAATCAAACGAAGGGTAATTCGCCATGGCGTAAATTTCCCCATTCTGCGGATTCAGAATGATGAGAACACCGCGCTTTGCCCCCTTCGTTTCCACCGCCTTTGCAATGGTCTGCTCCGCATATTGCTGCATCACCACATCCATCGTTGTCACCAGATTTTTCCCATCCACAGGCGGAATCCGTTCCTGTTCGCTGTCCACCTCATTCCCTCTGGAATCCGTCAGCGTGAGAATCTTCCCCCGCTCCCCCTCCAGAAACCTGTCATATTTTGCCTCCAAGCCGATAATCCCCTGATTATCCTTCCCGACAAAGCCAATCACCTGCGCCGCCATGCTCGTATAGGGATAGATGCGCCGCACATCCTCGTCCACCTCTACCCCCGCATAGTTCGCCCTGCGGATGGCTGCCGCCGTTTCGGTGTCCACCTTTGTTTTGATGCGCACCAAGGCAACTCTCTGCTTAATTTTTTCCAAAACCTCGTCATATTCCAAATCCAGCATTTCTGCCAAAAATTGCGCCGTTTTCTCCTTTTCCTTCACCGCACGGGAATCACACTCACGGCGTTTACCGTTTCCGTCAGAGCAATCCCTTCCCCGTTTCGGTCAAGAATCGCGCCGCGCTTCGGCGTAATCAGCCTGTCTCTGGTCTGCTGCTCATACGCCAGCTCCTGCAATTCCTCCGCCCGAAAAAGCTCAATAAAAACCAGCCGCCCCGTCAGCAGCAGATACCCGCACATGGAACAGAACAGAAAAAGCAAAAGCCGTTTTTTTGCCTTTATCGTCGGTTTCTCCATACAAAACACCCCTGTCTTTTCCCTCTACTGATTATTGTATAGAAAAGACAGGGTGTCTATGCTTTTCCCTATTGCGTTGTTTTCTTCAGCTCCTCCGCCGTTTCCTCCGCGGCTTCCTTCTTCGTCAGCGTGATTTTCACCTCGCTGTCCGCCTCTACGGAAACGCCGTATTTCGGGTCCTGCGCCGTTACGGTGCTGTTCGTGGTTTCGCCCTCAAAGGTTACCTCAAAGCCTGCATCCGAAAGCGTTTTCACCGCCTCGGTGTAGCTTTTCCCGACCACATTCGGCACCTTCGCTGTGCCTGCTTCTCCTTCCGCCTTCGCAACATACAGAATCACCTCACTGCCGGCTTCCACCTTCGCGCCTGCCTTCGGCACCTGATTCGTAATCGTGTTGCCCGTCCCGACAACCTTATACGTCAGCCCCTTGCCCTCCAAATCGAGCGCAACATTATAGATGCTGCTGTCTGTGTAATCGGGCATGGTTACGGTCGTCTTGCCGCCGTTGAGTGCTGCGGCTTCTTCCGTTTCCTCTGTCGGCTCCAGATTCTTATATTTAATAATGTTTTCCATAATCTGCTTTGTCATGGTTGCGGTGGTCTGCACGCCGTCCTCATATCCCTGCGGCTTATGGATAACGCTGAATACCAGATACTGCGGATTTTCCGCCGGGAAATATGCCATGTGGGTCAGTGTCCAGTTCTTCTTGTCACGCTTGCCCTGCTCCGCCGTCCCTGTTTTACAGCCGATGGAATATCCGGGAATCGCAATTTTCTTACCCGTACCATGGTCAACCGTTGCCTTCAGCGCAGTACGGATATAATCAGATGTTTTCCGGGAAATCACCTTACGCACAACCTCTGCTGTCTGCTCCTTCACCACAGAGCCGTCATCATCCACAATCTGCGAAACCACATAGGGCTTCACCAGATTGCCGCCGTTAATCAGCGCAGAAAAGGCAGTTGCCATCTGGATAGAGGTGCAGTTAAAGGTCTGCCCGAAGGAGCTTGTTGCCAGCTCAACGGGACGCAGCTGCGATTCCGCATGCAGAATCCCCTCTGCCTCGCCCGGCAGGTCAATGCCTGTTTTCTGCCCGAAGCCGAATTCCTTCTGATATTTATAGAATTTTTCCGCCCCCAGCTTCTGTGCAATCTGAATCACACCGGGGTTACAGGACTGCGCCATGATTTCCTCAACAGAAAGCGTACCGTGTCCGCTGTGCAGATGGCAGTTGATATCTCTGTCCCCCACCGTAATTTTACCGCTGCAATTGAAGGTAGAGTTCTTCGTGATTACGCCCTCCTCCAATGCCGCCGCTACTACCAGCGGCTTATAAATCGAACCGGGTTCGTAGGTATCGCTGACGCAGAAATTTCTCCATATTGTATTCAGATAGTCGCTCTTTTCCTGATCCGTCATGGCATCCCATGTTTCCTTGAAGGTTTCATCCGTTGCAAGCTTTGTCGGCTCATCGGGGTCATTCAGGTCAAAGGTGTCCGCAGAAGCCATCGCGTAGATTTCCCCCGTATTCGGGTTCATCACGATTGCCGCCACGTTCTCCGAGGGCCATGCTTCCATGGTTTCCTTCACCGCCTGCTCGGCGTACTGCTGAATGTTGTAATCCAGTGTTGTCACAATGGTATCTCCGTCCTGCGCCTCATAATCCTGATAGGTTACCTTGTCCGCCCCCTGATACAGGATAAAGGAACGCCCAGGCGTACCCGTCATTTCATCATTATAATAGCCCTCAAGCCCCCATGTGTTGTTGAAGCCAATCAAATGGCAGGCTAAAGTTTTCAGCGGATAGGAGCGCTTACTGCTCTGCTCGAAATAAACCCCCAGCAGCTTTTTCTTTTCCAGCTCCTCCTTCACGCTTCTCTCCACGCCCTTCACCAGATATTTCCAGTGTGTCGGCGTATTGATTTTGCCCGTTTCCTGATTTTTTGTAATATGATATTCCAAATCCTCGTAGTTCAAATCGGGAAAATATTCGCAAAGGGTATCAAAGGTCTGCTTTGTTTTCTTGGCATCGTCCTCCTCCGCCAGCTGCAAGGGGTCTAATACCACGTTATACACCGCTGTCGAAACGGCAAGCACCTGCTCATTTCTGTCCAAAATACTGCCGCGGTTTGCCGCATTGACTAAGTCATAGCGGTTAATCTGCTGATTTTTCGCCGCCGCTTCAAATTCCGCGCCATGCACAACCTTCCAATACAGCACTCTGCCGAATAATACCGTCAAAATCACCATAAATACAAAAAGAATAAAAGCAAACCTTTGATTCGCTTTTATTCCTCTGGCCTTTCTTCTCATCTATCATCAATCCTTTTTAAAGAAATCTAAAATCCTGTCCACCAAAGAGGCTTCCGCTGTCGTTTCCTCTGTATCATGCTGCACCGTATAGCTCTGCTTGGGTACGTTGATATAAACCACCTGATAGGGCTGCGGTTCGCTCATGCCAAGCCGTTCTGTTGCCTCCTGCTTGATGTAGTCCATATCCAGCTGTTCTGTCAGCTCTGCCTCCAGAATCGCATTTGCGGATTTCAGGTCCTCCAGTTTGCTTTTTTCCCTTCTGAGAGAAACCTCCGCCTGATCTACCATAACATGCAATACAGCCGATAAACAGCATAATCGCAACGCCTACCATTTTCGCAAAGGAAACCTTATTTTCTCTTTCCGCCTCCTTGGCAATGCGCGCCGCTTCTCTGCGCCGTTCCTCTTCCTCCTCCCGCACACGGTAAGGGGTATAATCGGGCTGCAATTCATACGCCACATTGCCATAGGTATAATAAGAGCCGCTCTGGTTGCGCTTTCTGTTCTTCTCGTCTCTTGCTGCCATCCTTCCCCCTCCTTTCTCGGGGCTTTTCAACATTTATCAATCCTGCGAAACCCCCTCCAGCACACGCAGCTTTGCGCTTCTGGAACGAGGATTTCCCTCTAATTCTTCCTTGCTCGGTAAAATGGGCTTTCTGGTAATCACCCTGCCCAAAGGCTTTTTGCCGCAGACGCATACAGGAAACTGCGGCGGACAGATACAGGGATTTTCCTGCTTGCGGAAAGCCTCCTTCACAATTCTGTCCTCTAAGGAATGGAAGGTGATGATGCAGAGCCTGCCGCCGACCGCAAGCCTTGCGGCAACGTCATCAATCGCCCTTTGCAGTACCTCCAGCTCACCGTTTACCTCAATGCGAATCGCCTGAAAGGTGCGCTTTGCCGGATGGGGGCCATCCTTTCTTGCGCCCTTCGGCACTGCCTTTTTGATAATATCTACCAGCTCGCCCGTTGTTTCAATGGGCTTATTTTCTCTTTCCTTTACGATAAACTGCGCGATTCTTCTCGCCCAGCGTTCCTCGCCATAGGTGAAAATCACTCTGTCCAGCTCATCCTCGTCATAGCCGTTCACCACGTCATACGCACTGAAGGGCCTGTCCGGATTCATCCGCATATCCAACGGGGCATCCTGCTGATAGGAAAAGCCGCGCTCCGCTTCATCCAGCTGATGCGAGGAAACGCCGATATCCAGCAGCATCCCGTCAATCTTTTCAATCCCTAAGCTATCCAGAATATTTGCGATATTCCCGAAATTATCTCTGACAAATGTGATTCTGTCCTTGTATTCCGCCAATCGCTTTCCCGCCGCCTCGTGCGCGTTGGGGTCCTGGTCAATGCAAATCAAACGACCGGTTGTCAGCCGTTTTGCAATCTCTAAGGAATGACCGCCGCCGCCCATGGTGCCGTCTACATAAATGCCGTCAGGCCTGATATTCAAATTGTCGATGCACTCGTTCAGGAGTACGGAAATATGATGAAATTCCATGCCTGCCGCCTTTCCGATTTGTCTGTGTTGTGTGATATCTATCTTTTAAGTCATTCATAACGAATCAGCTTCTAACGAATCCTTTTGCAATCAATTGCAAAAGGATTCGTTAGATTCCCAGATTTTCCATCTCAAAAGCAAGCTCGTTGCTGATGTAATCCTCTTCGTCGCTGTATTCGTTCCAATTATCCTTATTCCAAATTTCAATGCGGTTATTCACACCGATGGAAACAATGTCCTTTTTCAAGCCTGCGTATTCTCTCAGATGCGTCGGCACCATAATTCTTCCCTGATTATCCAACTCACATTCCACCGCGCCTGCAAAGAAAAAACGCACAAATTTACGCGCACCGGGGTTTGTCAGCGGAAGCTGCTTCAGCTTTTCCTCGAAAATCTTCCATTCCTCCTGCGGATAAGCAAACAGGCAGTTATCCAGCCCCTTTGTCACAACGAAACGCTCGCCAAGCCCCTCTCTGAACTTTGCCGGAACGATTAAACGCCCCTTTGCATCAATCGAGTGCTGATATTGCCCTAAGAACATTTCGCTGTCACCACCTTCCGCCACTTTCACACCTTCGCGGTAGTTTTCCACCACAAAAAACCACTTTGCGCCACTTTTAACCACATTGTAATATAGCCGCCACAAAAAAACAACCCCTTCCGCCCCATTTCTATTGATTTTTTCATTAAAAAAGCGCTTTCCTTCAAGCACTTTCCCCAAGAAAAAAAGAAGTTCTCCTCCACCTCCCACCAAAATACATTTTTTCCCATTCTTCCCTTCCTCCCCTGCATCCACAAAAGAAAGAAAAGCATAAAAAAAGAACCCGAAAAATGGGTTTTCGAGTTCTCCTGCTTGTATTTATTTATTTTTATAATATTCCATCATGGCTTTGAAGCCGGGCAACGCCCCTTCGATGGTCTCCGGCGCAACGCAGTACGCAATCCGCACATAGCCGGGACAGCCGAACCCACTGCCGGGTGTCAGCAAAATCCGATGCTCCTTGATTTTCTCCACAAATTCCAAATCGTTTTCCGTCGGCGTTTTCATAAACAGATAGAACGCCCCCTCCGGCTTCGGCATTTCATAGCCGTATGCCGTCAGCGCGTCATACAGGCGTTTTCTGTTTTTATCATAAAAGCTGATATCCACCGTTTCATCACAACATTTGGCACAAACCAGCTGCTGCAAGCCGGAGGCATTGATAAAGCCCGTAATGCGTGTTGCAACTGCAACAGCCGCAACGATATTCTCAAAATCCTCCACCTCGCTGCGCAGTGCCAGATAGCCGATACGGTCGCCCGGCAGGGAAAGGGATTTCGAGAAGGAATACGCCACAATCGTGTTTTTATAATCATTCGGAATCCAAGGCACGCTTGCCCCGTCAAACACCAATTCCCGATATGGCTCATCCGAAATCAGATAAATCGCATGTCCGTATTCCTGCTCCTTTTTCGCCAGAACCGCAGCAATCGCCCGAATCGTCTCCTCGTTATACACCACACCCGTCGGGTTGTTGGGGTTATCAATCAAAACGGCTCTCGTCTTTTCCGTCACGCATTTTTCCAATGCCGCAGGGTCGGGCTGAAAGGTGGGAATATTCGGCGGCACTGTCGTCAGCGTACAGCCTACGTTGTCCGCATATCTGTCATATTCCCCGAAATAGGGCGCAAAGGTCAGAATCTCCTGTCCGGGGTCCATCAGCACCTTCAGCAGGCAGTTCAAGCCCCCTGCCGCACCGGTACACATCATGATGTTGTTCGCATCAAAATGCTCCCCAAAGCGGCGGTTCAGGCTCTCCGCAATCTTCTCCCTTGCCTCCGGAAAGCCGTTATTCGGCATATAATGATGCAGATACCAAGGGTCGGTTTCCTGCAAAACGCGGATACTCGTTTCCCGAATATTGTCGGGCGCAGGCAGGTTGGGATTGCCCATCCCGAAGTCATACACATTTTCCGCGCCGTATTTTTCCTTTAATCTTGCACTTTCTGTATACATGCTGCTCATGGCAGCGCTTCTCTCCAACAGCTTAGACATCTTTTCGGAAATCATTGGCTGTCACCTTCTTTCCTTTTTTTCTTTTGTATTTTTTCCGCTTACGCCTTGTTTTCCACAAGGAAAGCAATGGCATCCACATAGCCCTTGAGACCTCTGCCCATGATGGTTTTCACGCAAGCCTTCCCCGCATAGGAAATCTGGCGGAAATCCTCTCTTTCCTTCACATCGGAGATATGCACCTCCACTGCAGGCAGGCGAACTGCCTTCAGCGCGTCCAGAATCGCAACGCTCGTATGCGTATACGCCGCAGGGTTAATCACAATTCCCTCTGTGCCGTCAAAATATGCCTGCTGGATGCGGTCTACCAAATCCCCCTCATGGTTGGATTGATAAATTTCGCCCTCCACGCCCTTTTCGGCAAAAGTTTTCTCCAGAAGTGCCTTCAAATCCTCGTAGGTCTCGGCACCGTAAATATTTTTTTCCCGAATCCCAAGCATATTGATATTCGGGCCGTTGATCACTAAAATCTTCATAATCTTACACCTCGGAGTAGCAGCCTAAGAAGGACA
>ENA-OOZT01000871-OOZT01000871.1-human-gut-metagenome-genome-assembly--contig:-NODE-871-length-22806-cov-7.705859_pt1 | contig 22806 bp, 16 predicted proteins | sample MGYA00241192_ERZ501407 | MGnify/ENA primary metagenome ERZ501407 (study PRJEB25962, sample SAMEA2042911) | human gut metagenome | biome: human gut; feature: human-associated habitat; material: faeces...
ATCATCTGATTGGGATTCTGCATCACATAGCCGATATGTTTGGCTCTGTGGCGGATATTTTCCTGCAGAAGATCCCTTCCCTGGAAAAGGATTTCACCGGAATCTGGTGTCTCAAAGCCGCAGACCAGTTTGGAAAAAGTAGATTTTCCGGCACCGTTGTGTCCTAAAAACGCAACCGCTTCCCCTCGTTTTATTTCAAAAGAAAGATTGTTATTGGCATTAACAGTCGTAACGCTTTCGCGTTTCTTTTTACCCCAAAAAATGCTAAAGAATCGTTCTTTATCATTTTTAAATAGCTTATATGTCTTAGTAACATTTTCGAATTTAACCGCAATATCTGATTCAGAGTTACATCCAAAATCATTAGAGGACATCGGGCACCTCTTCTCGGGTTCGAGAATAAACAACAAGTGTACATACAAGGGTGATTACGAAAACTACCAAAAAGCCGAAAACGGCTTCGGGTTTTTCCCAAATCCAAATTTTGTCATACACTGCAGCTCTATACATTGATGCAAAAAAAGTTACAGGATTAAACATTAAAATCGTAGTTATCCAGTTGATCCCTAGAGCAAACACATCAAATATAATGCCTGAAAGCCAGAACAATGGCGTTGATAGTGTTTTAATTAGGTTTTTAAAATCCTTGCTAATAGCAGAAAGCAAGCTTGTCATCAGGGCAAACATATCAAAAAAGATCACCATTAGAATTACGGCTATTGGTAACTGGATTAAATACAAATCTATACCCATACCGCAAAGAAAATAGACAACTAACAATACCGCTATTAAGCCAATCTGAATAACCAAGGTAGACAGATTGTAAATTGTTGGGATACCTGAAAGAGGAAATTTGATCTTGTTAACCAAATATGAATACCTATGATAAACGTCGGAGCCAGTGTTAATCATATCTTGCATATAAAACCAGGGTATCAATCCAGCAATTAGCCATAAAATGTATGGGGCATCCCCACTTGAGCTACCTACTTTTAACCCAATTTCCAGAGCAAACCAAAATACAAAAATATACACAGCCGGTTTGGCAAAAAACCATAAAGAGCCAAGTACAGCCCCGCGTGATTGCTTTCTAAGATCAAATAATCCCAGATTTAAAATCTGTTTTCGCCATTGTATTTTCTCTGTCAGTATCTCTTTTAAAGTATTCAATATAATTCCTCGAGTAATTATATTTAAATTTATTTAGTATTTAGCTTGAAGTCGCTATCCTTAAGCTGACTTTTAATGTCTGTTGTAGAAATCCCGTCTGTCCTGTCTAGGTATACAACTTCGCAGTAGTCTTTAAGGCACTCAAAACGAGGATCGTCTCGCCAATCATCCCCCATAACAACCACATCTACATTGTAAGCTTGTATATCGCTGATCTTTTGATCCCAATCCTCTTCCGGGATTACCAAATCAACATAGCGTATGGCATTCAGCATCTCTTTGCGAACCTCATAAGGATAAAAACTTTTCTTACCTTTTTGCTGGTTAAATTCATCCGTAGAAAGACCAACGATGAGATAGTCTCCTAGTTGCGCAGCTCGCCGCAATAAACGAATATGCCCATAATGCAGAAGGTCGTATGTCCCATAGGTTAGAACTCGACAGAGCTCATCTGGTTTCTGCACGATCAAATCCTTTCATCAGGCATTTTCAAAAGATTGCCAAAACAAGCTTTCTTAAATAAAGTTAACAAACGTTGCTTGCATAAATACATATTTTACTAGTTTATCTTATATCTATCTTAAAATCCGTCTCACTTAAAACTGCCCAAAGAATACATTAGTCATGCTTTCGTTCGTTTGCCAAAAAGTTTAATATCCTCTTTAACTCTTCTTTGTTTTTTTTTAAAATCTCTCAATAGCTCAATAGGCTTTATTGGTAATAGTATTTCGATTTCGTGTATAAGTAGGTATGTCGCAATGAACGCAAGCTCAAATGTCAGCTATGTCACCAACTCCCATAACGCGAAAGAGTGGCAAGCGGCGATTCTAAAGCACCTTTCTGTCTTTGACACTTTCTGTGAACAACACAACATTTCCTATTCTTTATGCTTTGGAGGATTGCTTGGAGCAGTAAGGCACCGAAACATCATTCCTTGGGATAATGATGTAGATGTCGTAATGAACATAGAGAACTACAAACAATTACAGAAGTTATTCTTAGAGGGAAAATTTCCAGAAAACTTCGCTCTTACAGATTACGAATTAGACCCAAATTACCCTTTACTCTTTGGTAGGTTCATTAATACTCAAACCTCTTGTCCGCTTAACACTACTGCTTTTAACGGATGCCAGCATGGCATTTTTATTGATATTTTTCTCCTCCTCCCTCTTCCCGACAATAGGAAAAAGCAAGAATCAGCTCTTTTGGATTTTATGGTGTGGGATGAACTACAGTGCAACATTCACCGAAGAAGCTCAAAAAGACCTACCGCATTTATTAAACGCTGGAAACAAATCAAGAAATTCGAAAAAGAGCATGGGCGCGAAGCCGCTCTCAAATATATCCGTGAAAACTTTTTCAAACAAATTCCTTCGTCTTGGGACGAAGCTTCTTACTGCTTCTATAGCAGTACAGGATCATACAATGGATCTCCCGTTTTTAAAACTGAATGGTTCTTCAGAAATCAAAAGAAACTTCCACTTGGAAACGTAGAGCTTTATGTTCCCGCTGATTATCATGCAGTTCTTTGCACTGAATACGGCTATGGCTGGAGACTTTTCCCAAACAATGAAAAGTTCAAGCCTTACAGCTGCGCAGACACAAATATCCCTGGGGATGTTATCTCGGAAGATTACATGCAATTTTTCGACAACACAGAAACAATGGATAAGCTGATCCTCCGTAAAGACCTTCTAATGGAAAAATTGGTTTACGAACATTCGTCGAAACGCTTAATACCAAAAGCAAAAGCGCAAGCATACGCTAAGCGTGGAAAAAATAAACTTCATGAATACTTACGCTTGCTCCGCGATTCGAAGGTTTCTCCTTTGTCCTTGCAATCTTCTCGAGAACAAGCTCGTAAAACTCTCAAGTTTTTTTCTGATTTACTTAAGTACGAGAACGACAAAGATCTCTCCACCTGGAATATCGCAATTCCATATAGCAAGCAGTTACTTGACTTAATTTTAGAGTCAATGTATCTATCGAAAAATGAATATTGGCTTGTTGATAAAAAAATGCGATTTTACAGTTCGCTTGGATATAAGAACCAAGCTCTAAATACAGCAATAAAGCTAACTGAGTCAATCTATTGCTGTATTGAATCTAAGAATTATGAAGAGCTAGAACGCTCCTGCGAAAAACTGTTATTGCTATGCCCCCACTCAATCCATGTCAAGATCGCCAAAGCTTATCAGGCTTTCTATAAGGACGACTTTGAAGCTTCGTCAACATATCTTGATAACATCCGCACCGACGCTGTTAACAATGACTACTTTACTCTTTTGGAAGCAATGCTCGACTACAAGAAAGGTAAGATTGAGAGTTGCAAAAAAACACTATTACAACTCTCCAACAACACCTCTAATGGTATCATTCTGCTTCTTATTAAAGATTTCTACTCGAATGTACTAAAAGAAACATACGAGTTTATTCCCAGATCGAACAAAACTTCATCAAAACCTACACAGTCCACGCAATTTAAAAAACTACGTAAGCGTGAATGGTATCCTTATTATTTACCATATTCAATTTCCCGATCCGAAAAAGCCATCAACATAAAACTTAAAGAACTTAACTCTTTGCTTGGACCTTTAAATAAATACGAATCCAATCTGAAGAAGATGAGAAGACTCACTAGCGATAGAATGTTTATTTGGGATAGAGTTTATCCACGAAAACAATCAATCATCAATGCTGCGGCTAACAACGATACCGCTTCTCTTCAAAAATTAGCACTTCCCTTACTTAGGGGAATTTATCGTCGCTACGATGAGGACCATATAGGGCTTTTTGTTGACAAAGGCATATACACCGCAATAAAACCGCTCTTAGTTCAAGAAAGAGGAGAAGCGTTTGTCGAGGACTACTTCAACCTAATTCCAGAACCACATAAAAATGAAGACATCAGTGATTTTCTTTATAGGCACAACGTTGATCATCCTTATCTAAACGAAAAGGAACTGTCACATTCTGAAAGAAAACCCAAATCATAGACCTTTATTAATTACTAACAATAAAAACTATCCGAAGATGAATGGTCATAGGATGGTTTTTCAAGGAAAGCGAAATAAACTATTCTAAATTTCGCTTTCCTTATTGTAATGCGATTACATCCCACCGAAATAAAAAGTGACTTTAACAAAATTAAAACGAAGAAATCTTCTTGCACCATGAACTCAAGTTTTTAATCCAAACATTTAGGAATTTTGGAATCGACAACAGCCAAGTTAATATCGGCGCAAATATAAACGGCGTCCATACTACAAACTCAAATACTGGACAAAACGTTTCATAGAAATGCATAGCGGCAATTGCATAATAAATTACGAACATATGGGCAATATATATCTGAAAACTACGTTCACGCAACTTTGTAAAAATCGAAAGATCTTTAGGTGAGAGCAAAATAATCGTAGCCATAATAATGACAACTACGCCATATTCCACAACGCGAAGTAAACAAACAAGCCATAATGGCACATTCCAGGAATCTGAAACTACAGTTAGTAAATTTAATCCCGAAGATATTTTTTTAAAATAGATAAGAGCTTCATTTGGGAAAGAGTACAGCAGCAAAAACAACGCGCACAAAAGCACAGCGCACAATACTTTAACTAAACAAACTCCAATTTTGTTTCGAAAAAAATCTACAAATCTTATGATATTAGATGGTTGAAGGTAAAAGCCTAAAGCGAAATATGGCAAATACACAAAAGCCCGAGACAGCGAGAGTGTTGTAGCATTGTCCAAATATATCCCAGAAGCAGCTGCTACAAATATAGATATCGGAAGAAAAACAACAGGCTTCATTGAGCCGATAATTGGAACCATGATCATAAAAAGGGCAAGAACAAGCATGAACCAAGGAGCGCTACCTACCACAAAAAAATTCATTATTTCCACAGTGCCAGAAAGAATACTCTCAACCACAGAAAGAGCTAACATAAATAATATGTACAAAACTAGGTAGAGCAGGAACTTATCAACTGGCGCATTTCGTTTTTTATACCACGCTAAACCTGCGAATAAACCTGACACAAAAAGAAATAATGGCATATGGAATAAATATATATATGTTAAAACTGTTTGCAATATATGTGAGGCATCTCCATAAGTTGCTTGCTCCACAAAGTGGCCGAGAACAACCAATAAAATCGCTATACCTTTTAAATTGTCAAACAAAGCAATTCTTTGTGCCATTGAGATGCCTCTAGATTTAAATACCTATTCCTCTGGATCAGCATCCACAAAACGACCTCCGCCAGCACCATCAGGGTCGGACCACAACAGCAGATCATGACCTGTTCTTTGATGTGGATATGGCAGCTCCATGTAGTCGCCATATTGCATGCGTAAAAACTTTTTTGGATGTTTAGGCAAACAAATCTCTATCTCATCAAAATTCACTCTTTGGGCAGGATAAAGATCGTCAACCTTAGCCATTGTGTAGCTAGGCACAAAGCTCGCCACCCATTTGAGGCCTTCTTCTGTAGCTTTATCATTAAAACGTTCTACAACCTCATCATATTTTTTTTGCGTTTCATCCAAAGAAACAGACCAATAATGACGAGCTAAGCACCTACCTATAAACTGACCCAAAACCCAATCTAGATTCTTCTTTTTCGGTTGAGACTCCTGGAATAATTCAGGATATTGCCTATTTACGACTCTATTATGCCTGCGTTCCGCTTTGCGCACTTCAGCTTTAAATGCTTTCTGCTCGGAACAATCGTTCGGAATATAATCGAAAGGGAAAATGTCAACGCAAATACCCTTATGGAAATCGCGATTCAAGTTGTATTCAGTCAAGTACTCCGACCCATTTAGTCTGATTTTAGAAAATAAGTAAGGAATATTTGGATCGGTTTTTCTGTTTTGAAGGAAAAACTTTTCATTATCTATATACTTCGGTGCTTCCTCCATAAATCGTTTATAATCCGCCCGCAACATACCTACGTCGATGTCGTCATCCCAAGGTATAAATCCTCCATGACGAACATAGCCAAGCATTGTTCCACCACAAGCAAAATAATTAATGTTCAGCAAACTGCATATACGATCAATCTCGGACACAATGGTTTTTGCATCGTTCTGTAAACGTGCAAGTTCTTCTGTTGTTTCCAGAACAGGCTCAGTTGCCCAAATATCTGGCCTAGCTGGGGTCCTAACTGATATTCCGCAAAAATCTCTTTTTGGCATATCACCAAGATCTGATAGTGGAACAGTTTTGGTACGAGCATACATACAACCCGTTACGTTCTGCAAATCCCGCCCTTTGTAACGTTTAGCAAGAGTCCAATTAAGAAAAACGGCAAAACGTAGTGGCACTAACGCATAAAACAGTTTTCTGATTCTTCTATGGGATATAACCAAATTATCTTGGTCCTCAAAAGGAGAAACTCTCTTCCCAAACAGGACACGTCGCGCATATACAATTCTTTTAACTAGATCATTTCTTCTCTTCATTTGCCTAAAGAACTTTTTTCTAGTAAAGAAGTCATTGGGCACTTCGTCAAAAATGTATATTTCAATATAAGGGTTAACAGTTATGGGCAGAGACTGTTTATTAAATACGCACTCTCCCTCAAAAACAACTTCGCGCGGCTGTTTTGAACATAAGCGGGGATGCAAACGTCTAACCTTACCAAGTTTGTTGTTTTGGTAAACCGAAAGATCCCAAGATAATCTATCGATATCATCAGAGGCTAAATTCTCAAACGAATTTTCCAGCATCTCGAAATCCGTACGCAACATTCCTATTTCAACTTTATCGCTATCAGGCATAAAGTCTTTATAGGAAATAACACCTTTAAGCGTACCACCAAGTAGGAAATACTTTATCCCTTGCGAATCTGTATACTCATCAAAGCTTTGCAGCATTTCAATCGAAACTTCTCGTGAAACGTTTAATGTAGCTGCATGTATAAAGTTTTCGTATGATTGCTTATTGACGTAATTTGCACCTAGAACATGCTCAATAAGCGCATTTTCCGCTTCTGTTCGGTTAGTATTCATCAAGAAATCCTGTTATAAAGCTTACTTTAACATCGAACCAATTCCACGACCGCAATTGTTAGTAGCAGTCAAGTAACAATCTACTCTATCACCAATACGATCCAAAACAATATCAAGCGGTTCGTTCCTAATTTGTCCATTACGGACTCGGAAATACTGATTGGGCAAATATTGGCTTAATAAACACAACGGAATTTTGTTTCCGGATAAGTTTTCTAATAATGTTGCACGTGCGTTTTTTACGCTATCGCAAGAAAGATAATAGCGGCAACGGTCATAAAAACTATAGGCACGTGACACTCGCTGTTCGTTTTCCGTTCCACGATAATAAGAGCTCCAAGATGAAGGATTTTTGAGCATTTCCTGTTCCAGAACGTCGCGATAATTTGACCAAATCTCTGGATTATCGTGATAGACTTCACGCTCGATTGACTCCAAAGCAAACATAGCTTCGCGCAAAGAGAAAGTAAACGCAGGACCTACTTTAAGAATCCCAACTCCATCTTCACACATTCTTGTTAGATTATCTACGGTCTGATAATCACTAGAATGCCCTTCTATCGTTAGGGGTGATTTACGCATCTCCGTAACAAGATCAGCCGCACGCACACGATTATACTCATCAAGGGTATACTCGTGGAATTCTACACCCATCTCAACTACCAAACCAACAACACGCTCAAAAACACTATCAAGACCAGCATCGTGGAATGCCTGTTGGTAAATACTTATTGTATTCGAAGCATCTTCTGCAGTAGTAACTCCCATTTCTCCAGTGTTAAAATCACCGCCAGGAACAGGAACTTCACTGCCAATAATATAAAGAGGCGCCTCAGCATCTGGATGAGTTGCTTTATACTCTTCAAAAGCTTTTTCGCAAGCAAGACATAAACGAACACCACGTTCTGCGCACGTTCGCGTCAAGAAAGGCTTATCAGGGTCATCACTGGCTACCCTCATGGAAGTATCTAAATGGATTTTTTCATAACCAGCTTTCACGCAAGCTGCAACCAACTCTTCTGCTTTGGTCATAGCTTCCTCTTCGGGTAGATCAACCCAGGGAAGAGGTCCTAAATGATCTCCGCCGAGAAAAACATTATGTGGAGCAAGGCCCATTTCCTTAGCAAGAGTATAAACAAAATCTGCGAAATCAGACGGCTCCATGCCAGTATAACCGCCATCTTGATTTACCTGATTTGATGTAGATTCAATAAGAGCAACGGTTTTTGTATCACGTGCTCGCGATAAAACTGCACGAATTACATCTTCATTAGCAGAGCAGCAAGAGTAAATACCTGAATGATGGCCTAATTTGTTTTCTTCAATTATTTCTTTTAATACTTTCATCGCATGCCTTTCTAAGAGTGAATAAGCACTTTGCCTTGAACTTTTTTGTCCTCAAACCTCTGAAAAGCTGCAGCAGTGTCATTCAGTTCAAAAATACTATCAATCATTTCACTTGTAATACGTAATATCCCTGATGCAAATAGTCTACGGGCTTTTTCCCATTCAACACCAGGCCAAGGATATGAATAGGACATCCATGATCCTGTAACAATAAGCTCTTTCCTATTAATTAACTCCCATTGCTGAACAGTGAGTTCCACTTTTCTTTTCGGAGTGCCGATAAAGCATATTTTTCCTCGTGGGCCCGCTAGTTCTAGCGATTGCAAGATTGTTTCGGGAGTTCCAGCAGCATCAAAAACGTAATCAAATCCTGAGCATTGAGCCATCGCCAATGCTTTTTCTTTCCAATCTGGTTCTTCGCTAGCAACCAATTGATTTAATCCAACAGACTTTAGTGAGCCAAACTTATCTGCACTTCGGCGAGTTACTACTACAGAACTTGGGTAGTAATCCTGCAAAGCTAATGCGGTAAGGGTTCCTATGGTTCCGCCTCCAACAACTGCTATTTTTGCTGCAGGTTTTACTTGCAATAATTCTATAGCGTGAATAGCAACTGTAGCAGGCTCAAAAAAAGCACCATGGATATCACTTACATCATCGCCGATTGGCAAAACATTCTTTACTGGAAGACAAACGTATTCCGCCATACTCCCATTTTGACGAGACCCAATAAAACCATACTGCTTACATAGTGAGTAAAGGCCACGACCGCACACTTCACATTCTCCACATGGACGCAATGGAACGCCCACCACTCTTGTACCGACAAGAGAAGAATCAACCTCGGGCCCTACAGCTTCTATTTTTCCGGAAAATTCATGACCCAATATTATTGGATAGCCATGAACAGCACCCTGGAGCACTCTAGGCACATCGGAGCCGCAAATTCCTGTATATGCAACCCTTACAAGAACTTCGCCCTTTTGAGGTTCTGGAGTGGGAACATCTTTTACTACTATCGAATTGCAATCTTCTAATACTGCAGCCTTCATACAACTCCCCTTAGAAATAGTAGTTATGGAAAAGCTTCTTAAAGACTTCCATGTCATGACGATAAGTAATCTTAAGATTAATCAAATCAGTAGGAACTACTTCCATAGGAATATCATGGGCCAAAGCAAGAGCTCCAGCTGAAGTATACTGCTCTAATTCTTCGATAGTCATATCCTTATACAAGCCCCAAATACATCCAAATTCAAAAGCCTCAGGACTTGCTCCTGAAACAATTCTCTCCCTAGGAATAACTGCCTCAAGCATTTTTGTATTCGGGTCAATCTGGTAACAAGTATCATATTGGCACTCACCCATAGTAGCGCCACCCCATTTTCTAGCTGCATTAGCTAATTGATCTAAGCTCGAATCGTCCACATAGGGATGTGTAACATCATGAATGAAAACAACATCATCAGCTTTGGCCTGTTCAGCGGCCTTTGTCAACCCATTCTTTACTGACTCTGAACGGCTCGAACCACCAGAAACCACCGAAAAGGGAGTACTTATTTCTAGATTTTCTATCCAACGTTGAGTAAATTCTATCCACGAATGATGACAAACAATAATCATTTCGTCACCAAAACCCAACGAATCGTATTTCTCTACCAAATAGCTAAAAGTGGGCTTTCCTTCAACTTCAACAAACTGCTTTGGAATATCAGCACCAAAACGAGTTCCCGAACCACCCATCATAAGCAAAAGAATGTTACGCGACATACAAGGCCTTCCTCGTAACGTTAATTTTTTGTTTAATCATTATATTCTAAGCGTTTGAATCCATGTTCTGCATATCGTTCATGCAGAGGAGGAATCTCATCAAAATCCCCATATTGTCGAACAAGAAACTCTTCAGCATGATTTGGAATAGCCAATGGTTTGCCTTCATACGAAACTTTCCTGACAGGAAATGCCTCTTCTTTGGTAATAGTAGTATACGAAGGAATGAAGCTCGCAAATACAGTGTTCTGCTTTTTTGCTAATAAAGGATTAAACATGCGCGCAATTGCTTGATAACACATATCACACAATCTAACTGGGAACAAAATCGAGGCAAATCGATACAGCCTCAAATAAAACGCATCCTTCGAACAAGCAATTGGCGATCTATCCTTTATATCCGCCAAAACATACTCGCGACGTCTTTTCAAACCCATTGAGGCACGAGCAAACATATTCGCCCATTTCTTTTGAAAATTTGCTAAATACTTATTAGCAGGAATGGCATCAAAAGGGAACAAATCAACCCAGATACCCTTGTTGAAGTTTTTATTTTCATTGTAGTGAGTAATGTAGTTAACCCCAGCTCGTCTTAATCGAGCATAAACAAAATGAATATGCTTGTCTGTTTTTGGCAATTGCAAAAAATATTTTTCTGCCATTATTTTTTGGGCATTTTTACAGAAAAGTTTATAGTCCTCTCTTAAAAACCCAACGTCAGTATCATCATCCCAAGGAATAAAACCTTGATGGCGCACCGCTCCAAGCATACTTCCGCCAACCAAAAAATAGTTTACACCCATCTTTTCGCAGGCTTTATCTAAATCAACTAGACTTAACAGGCTTTCACGCTGAATTATTTCTATATCTTTTTTCCGCTGAGGTGTCATTTCTAGAGTCCAATTAGAAACTTTTTTAGACACAGGAATCTCAATATCTTCAAACTGTACATAACGAAGAGGGAATAGGTCTTCTTTTAAAATTGAACGCTGAAAAATGGTTCTTTCCCCCATTTGCTTCTGGCCCGAATCGAATGCTAAACAGGCGCAAAATGGCAGCGAAAAGCTATTGTATCGACATAATTGCTTCTTGGTTTCTTCTAATTTTCCATTTGATACCGCAGGAAGATTCTTTCTTGCCTCTTTAAAAAGTTTAAAACGAAGAATAACTTGGTTCGGAATATTGTCTAAAGGTAAAAAATTGATCCAGGCCACATTAACGTCGTCAATTCTTTTTCCCACACGAGAATATAGATTTACCGCTCCATTAGTGTGAGAATATTTTTCAAAAATTAGCCCATGATTAAAACATACAGACTCAATCAACGGAAGCATTGCGTCATAATCTTTCCGTAATGCAGCAAAAGAACAATGGGTCATTCCTTTGAAGAAGCCTTGATAATGAATAGCAGCAACACATAAATCGCCGTATGCAAAAAACTTTCCTTTGAAATGGGGCTCCAAAATTTTTACCAAATCAATATATGCATTTTTATTATCGAATATATTCATGCGACCATCTATTCTTTGTTAAAAGTTTCACTACCAACAATTCCTACATTCTCGAGATTTTCCTTCACCCATTGCTTCAGTTATCGATCCAGAGAATATCTTTTTTGAGTTAGCTAGCGAAGGACAGTTTTTTGTGCTGTGATAGACTTCGCCATTAGCTGTCCAATATACAACATCTACCACTTCTGGGCTTGAAGAAGACGATCCTGAAGAGCCGTAATTTTTTATCCATCTGCCATCAGAGCCCACGTAATAGCTACCGATCCATTTATTAGTAGCCATCGAGCCATCAGACTGAACATAATAATCGCCTATCCATTTGTTTGCCTGCATAACTCCTGAAGAATTGAGATAGTACCATTTTCCTGATACTTTCTCCCATCCAGTTTGCATGACACCCGAGCTATTAAGGTAATACCACTTGCCACTAAGTTTCTTCCATCCCGTTGCCATAGCGCCATTGCTGTTTAAGTAGTACCACTTGCCACCAGTTTTAAGCCAGCCTGTTTGCATCTCACCCGAAGAGTTCAAGTAGTACCACTCGTCTGATATTTCTTTCCAGCCAATTTGCACAACACCAGACGAGCTAGAAAAGTACCATTCATCATTTACCTGGAACCAACCAACCTCCATTTTGCCTGTATCGGAAAGGTAATACCATTTCCCGTTTTCTTCTTTCCATGAACTCTCTAAAGCTGTCGATGTGTTTTCAAACCAGTACCAAGATGAGTCGTATTTAACCCAACCATTTAATATTGCAGGTTCATAATTAACACTTGCGGTTAAATAAGGAGAGGATTTCCTAATACGATATTTCACAACAGATGAATCAAATAGAATATTGTCCTCTATTCCATTTACTGTAAATTTTAAGATTATAGTTTGTTCTTCGTTTTCAATTGCTTCTGGCGCTGCTATCACTCTCGTTTTTAGTTCAAACAGCATATCTGATACATCATCGGGCAATTTTGTTATAGATCCAGTTAACACTGCCGTCTTAGGAGTAATCGAGCTTAGAAATTCTGGTGTACTTGACCCAGCGTTGCCATGATGGCCTAATTTAATCGCATCAACATGACCAACCTGACTCGCAATTTCTGTTTCGGAACCTAAAGTATTATTGATATCCCCCATTAGCAGAACGGAGCTAACGCCATCGGAAACCTTAACACCCCAGCTATAGTCATTGGCATCGTCGACTCGAAAATCCTCATCGATATCACGATAGTTAACAATACTTATGCTCAAAGCCCCCAATGAAAAGGTTCTTTGCCGTTCTGATAGCTTTTGAAAAATGTCCGCATTTACATCCTTAGCAGCAGCGATCATTCGATCGTAAACATATTGGTTGTCCCAAAGCCTACTTGGATTTGTAATATACGAATCATCATACAAAGGAGCGTAAACATAGTCAGGTTCAAACTCTTCAATTATTTCGTCAGCAGATCCAATATGATCACTATGAGCATGTGTGCCTATATAAAAAACGAAATTATCTTTATTTACTCCCAAAGAATATAAATATGAAATTACTTGGTCTTCTTTTCCCTTCCCTTGCGTGATACCAGGACGCAAGGGGTATTTTTCATCGATTCCATCAGGATAATCGCTGTCCTCTCCTGAATCGACCATTCCATACAGCCCATTGCTTTCGATCAAAATTGCATCGGTACTCTCGAAGGCAAAAATATGTATAGAGCCTCCACTTCCCAAGTCTGATGTCCGATTATATGGATTTGCATATGCTGTAGAAACTAAAGTCATGGAAAGCAACGTGCACAAAACTGTACTTAGAGCAAACAACGAAATCATATTTTTTGTCGCGCAACTACCACGATGTGAGCTTCTCATTTTGATTGACCAATTCTATAAATTATTCTTAACTATTCTCTTAACTTTCGTTTGCGACCTAGAAGCTCTACTAGCTTAAGTTCTTCGGAAGAAATGACATAATAAAATCCCCAATTCGCTTTGTCGAACCAAAGCCAACACCTTTAAAATAGGAATTAATGTACTCTGATGTAATTTTACTTGGCTCAATATTCAATCCCGGAGATTTTGAATACTGTTCTAAGTCAGGCGTATAAAAAATTAACTTCTTACCTAGTATGCCTGCTTCAAATACAATTGCTGAATAATCACTAATGACAATATCAGCACCTTCTAATATATCGATCGTTTTTTCATCGGAAATAAAGTGAACCCAAGGATAAGTATTCAATATTTCTTTATCAAAAGAAAAATCCAACGGGTGTCCCATAACAATGAAATTATCTTCTTCAGAGTATTTTTTAGCTAAATCTTTTAGGGAAGTAGTTAGCCAATCCTTATATCCACTCCCCTTACGAAGGGTAGGCGCATAAAGAATTGTCCGCTTTCCATTATTTAAAAACTCATATCGATTTTTTATTATTTGGTATTTTTCTCTACGTTTAGAACAGGGAGAAGGATCCAGAAGATAATCCATTCTTGGCAGTCCTAATGGAATAATTTTCTCTGCAGGATAATTGAATGCCTCCGAAAAGGCTCCGATCGCACCAGGCCCCCCAGCAATAACATAGTCGTAGTTTCTATGCATTCTGCCTATAATCGCAGATTTGCTTGTTCTACCAGCAGGAGTATCTAAGCATTGATATCCGAATTTTTTTATAGCTCCTAGAGCATGCCATATCTGAACAACGGTAATACCTTTTCTTTTTTTAGGAATACAAACTGAAGGAACATAACCATCAACTATTACCACTCTAGACGTACAAGCAAAATATAATTGCTCTAATGTTTTAATAATAAAAACAAACTTCTTTTTAGTTTCTGGATCACTAAGACAAACCTCAATATCTGGTTTGTTTGAAGCGGTTTGAAGCTCGGTAATCAGTAAACTCATATCTAGTGACAAAGTCGAGCTTTGACGAGATAAGAAAGCGATTCGATTCTTAATCGGAACAATATTTAAAATAAAGCCGAAGAATCGCAAAGCCAGAGCCATTATCCTCATCAAATCCATCTCTTTCCGCACCACAAGGAGCAAGTTCAAAATCGCTGTTCAACTCTACAAAAGCAATGTGCGGCACCCTAAGGCCCCGCACATTACCGAAAATTCAGGTTGATTCTAGTTATAAATTACTACAGTCGTGCCACCTTTAACATTACTGTAAATCCATTTAGCTGCAGAATAAGGCAGCCTAATACATCCATGAGAAAGACTTTTGCCTAATTCGCTCTCGGAGGCCAAAATCGAATGGAAGAAATATCCACCCCAAATTTGAGTACAGTAAATCGCACGACTATCGGTAGACAATGATCCGCGTTTTCCTCCAGTAGTATGGAAGGTTCCGGTGATAGTAGGAGTCCCAGGAGCGCCCGTTACACATTTCCAGCTGTACTTCAATGACCAATTGTTTTTAGACCCTTGAAAAACCCCAACAGTATGCTTACCACGATCGACTAAGATCAAATATTTCGTACCGCTAGAATAGCCCTGAGCCTTAATAGCCATTTGGCCACCGTTAATCCAAACACCAGACCCATTAAAGTAATAGCTCTTACCGCTAATAGTTTTCCAGCCTGTGGCCATGGCACCAGTCTTAGAATCGAGGTAATACCACTTTCCGCTAAGTTTTATCCAGCCTTTTTGGACAACGCCTTGCGAAGAAGCATAGAACCAGGTGCCATCAAACTTTTGCCATCCCTTGAGTGTTTTTCCACCTGAAGATTTTAATATCACATTTGAACCACTATATACACCGATTTTAGTAATAGCACCAGATGAATTTGCATATCCACAAGCATTGTCTTCTAATTTAATAAGACAATTTGAACGCATCGATCCAGACGAAGTGAAAGAATACAGCTTACCGCCAATAGTCCTCATGGTATTGGAAATCATTTCCCCTGAAGAGTTCAGGTAGTACCATTTTCCTGTTACCTTTTCCCAGCCAGTTTGCATGGCGCCAGAGGAGTTTAAGTAATACCATTTACCGTCTACCTTTTCCCAGCCAGTTTGCATGGCACCAGAGCTGCTGAGGTAGTACCATTTACCGCCACTCTTTATCCAGCCTGTCTGCATCTCACCTGAAGAGTTCAGGTAGTACCATTTTCCTGATACTTTCTCCCAGCCAGCTTGCATAGCACCAGAGCTGTTGAGGTAGTACCAGATACCGTCTACCTTTTCCCATCCTGTTTGCATAGCACCAGAGCTGCTGAGGTAATACCACTTGCCACCACTCTTTACCCAGTCAGTTTCCATAGCGCCAGAACCGTTGAGGTAGTACCATTTTCCTCCCGTTTTAAGCCAACCTGTTTGCATAACGCCAGACTTGTTGACGTAGTACCAAGTTCCTTTATCTTTAACCCATCCACTAGTAGCCATAACGCCATCGGATTTTAAGTAATACCACTTGCTGCTACTCTTAACCCAAGTGTTAGTAGCCATAGCAGCATCAGAGTCTAGGTAATACCACTTATTAGAGCTTTTTATCCAAGATTTAGTTTTTAGAGAGCCGTTAGAATTCGCGTAATACCAAGTATCACCAAGTTCTACCCAACGAGAAGCATACATAGCCCCACTTGAGCTAGAGATATACCACTTAGAACCGACCTTATACTTGCCGATTTTCATTGCGCCTTTTTCAGAAGGATCTAGGTAGTACCACTTGCCACCAGTTTTAAGCCAGCCTGTTTTTAGAGAGCCGTCGGAGTTGGCGTAATACCAAGTTTTATCAAGCTGGCACCATCCGTCTTGATAAAGGGCACCATTGCTGTTGGTGGCATAGTATTTACCCTCTACTTCATAAACACCTATCTTTAATACGCCACCATTAGAAGGATCAAGATAGTAGCGTTTACCAGAAATCTCTTGCCAACCGATCAGCGGATCAGAGTTAGGGTCACTGTAGTAATAGGTATTGCCCTTATCGTCTTTAAACCAACCGGCTTCAGTTGGTTTGCTGGAATCAGAAACGCCCTCATCAATATCGGTATTATCTTTATCAGCATCAGTTTCAGAATCGGTTTCAGAGCTAGGATCATTTGGCTCAGCGTTAGTAGAGTCTTCTTCAGATTGAGGAATAGAAGATTTGTCCTTAGGATCTAAAGGTGTTAGAGACTCAGAATCATCATCTTTTGAAATTTGAGCGTTAGATACTTGAACATCAGAAGAAGAGTCATTGTTGTCTGCAAAAGCAAGAGAAGGACAAGTGATTGAGAGCGCTACGATACAAGCAAGTAGAACGCTGATGATACTTGCAAACCTAGACTGCTTGAAACAGTTTTCTTCAGAATATGCTTTATTTTTGCTGGAGTTAATCATGATTCCCCCTGATGGTTATATGCATAGTAATAGTTTATATCAAAAATCACTACTCACTTAACCAATAGAGGGTTATTTCAATTAAATGACTGTCTTCTTGTTAGAGGGCAGTCGTTTTACTGTTCTCGTTTGAACTTATTTCTGAGTAGCATAGTTAGTCAATAAACTGCTCAACCATTTCTCTACCATAGTCGTTTATCCGATAGAAAATTCGCAGATCGTCACCGTCTAATTCCGCACCTATTTCATCTAAAAGCCCATTTTCTTTTGCGGTTGCCAATGCTTCATCTACGCTTTTCAGAGTTAACATCTTGTACCCGCTGTATTCTGGCTCAAGCTCCGCAATAACATCCTGTGCGCACCGTGCCTTTTCGTCCATAAATAGTTTGATAATCGCATAATTAAGCGGCATTAATTTATTTGCCATTTTATGCCTCCTCTTTTTTGCGAAGTAAATCAACGGGGCTCACGGCAATCAAGAAGATACCTACAATCATAATGATCGCCCCAACCCATTGAGCGAGTGCCAACGGCGGATAACTTTCAGAAAGTCCTCCGATATTCAATACACCCATAATCAACCAAATGAAAAATGGTCCCCAGAAGGCATACATACCATTGCATGCCATGCCTAGAGCAGTGCCACACATGGAATTGCCTTTGTACCAAAACGAAAATGCCGGCATTGCAAAAAAACCCGCAATGGCAAAAATCACAAGACTCGGATCAGTAAAAGCTGCTGCAGCTAAAGCAGGAACATCACCAATACTGCCGCCAATAAGCGCAAGTAGAGGAAACGCAACCAATAGCTCCATTACTCCTGCTGTTACCTGGCGAATGACAATACCTATACGATAATCAATAAGTGCCGTACCAAAACCTGCTAGACATCCTTCAAACCCCCATCCAAAAGCAGCCAATAAAGCAAACAAGCACCCTATTAAAGCAGCGGGTCCAACAGAGGCGAAGCTGGCGCCACCAATAATTGCAGCAGCCACCAAGCACACAGCAATGCCCGCTATTTTGTGTCCTTCAAGGCCCTGCTTGAGCAATACGCGACTCAGTACAGCACCGATAGCACAGTTTAGTGCTGCTATAGGAACAATCACGCCGGGGTTACCTGATGCAGTAGCTGAATTAAGCGCAATTACATAAGCAATTGTAGCTACTGGACCACCAATAATTGCGCATAGAATCATCACTAAACCTGGTTTGCTTTTTACCGTTTTTATAAGATCGCTCAGTTGCCTGTTTTTTGCACACACTATCAACGACCAAATACCACTAAATAAATCATTAATACCTGAAGCAAGAGCCGCCACGACAAATGTGATAGCAAAAGCTGTAAGTGCTGGATTATTTGTACCCCATGTTCCTCCAGCAAACCACTCAGACCATATTCCTTGTGTTTGAGCCAAGGTAAGAAAACTCGTGTAAAGTCCATAACAAATTCCTGATGCTACAGCAAACGCTATTCCTCGAGTAAAGTATTTTCTTTTCCGTTGCCTAATAAGCACCTGCACGTTATTACCTGTTTCCATAGTTTTCTCCTCTACATGCGGTGTTTTACTGAACCTTTACGACAAACTATTCTTTCGTTTCACCCTAGAGATCAACAGACTCATAAAGCTCTAGTGATTTACGTAAATATGTGCGGGCAGCACGATAATAGATATAAGCCCATTCACCAGGATCATCGCCTTCGGCGGTTTTTAGAAGACTCCATGCATACCAACACCAGCCCGCCATGCCAACAAGTCCAAGATTGTGCCGCCATTCTGCATCGGTAGGAATATGTCCGAAATAATATGTCAGAGCTTGATGCATTTCATTTTCTGAAAGCTGCTCACAAACGGAAAAAGTCCCAAAATCATTTGCATAGTCACCCATGCCGGCATATTCCCAGTCAATTAAATTAATTTTGCCATCTTCAGAGACCAAAAAATTCAATCCAAAGAAATCATTATGACAAAGAACAGGCTCTCCACCATCAGCTACAAGCAGCTCATTTAATTGGTCAGCCTGTCGAGACATTTCCCAGTAGTCCTCTACGTCGATAGGGCCATGTTCGAGTATTTTGCGTTCATAGGCTTTACCCTCTTCATAAAAGCTAAAGCTTCGATTCACTTTTACGCCACTTTCATGAAGTTTTCTTGCCATATCCATGGCGATTTTTAGCTGGGAATCATCATGAGCATCCAAATTTTCGCAATCAGGAATAAACCGAGATATCTTCCAACCCGATTCAGGATCGGCACTTACAAAAGTATCGTCTAAACCTAAAAGCCGTGCCGTTTGAAGGCTTTCATACTCAGCCGCACGATCAATAATGAGCCCCGTTCCTACACCAGGATGTCGGTAGACCCATTCACCTTCATCGGTGGCAAAATGACAGGAAAGATTTGTGAGCCCTTGCTTCAAGGGATATACATTGTGAATTTCGGCTTTCGAGCAACCCAACGCCGCTACAATATTGTCAAAAATTCGACTGTCTAAATTTTCCAAAAAGAGAGGGTCAAACGCCCGTAATTCATCCAACGAATCAAACTCATAAATAATAGGTGGATCAAATTTGCGAATGCGCATGTCGAACTCACGAATATGTTCAACATAGAGATTTTCCCAGAGCTTATCGCGAGTCTGGGGTAAATCGTATTCCGCCTCGAGTACCTCACGCATATGCTCGGAAAATTCATGATCAAAATAAGCATGACCAATCATACACCATGAGTCTTCACCGCCCACAGAAACACCCGTAATGCGCCCATGAGTTCCTGTTTTTAGACACCACTCTTTTGTTGGTCCCTCAATAAACTGAGCGGAATAATACGACTTCCAAACATGCGATTCAAATGGATTAGTTTCAAAATAATTATCTGAAGAGCATATATAAGTATTGCCCAGTATCTCGCGCACCAACATCATTGATGAGTTGTTATTGCGTTCAGCATAAACACGGTTAACGACAATACGCACTCCGTATTTATCCTCCAAGTAGAAAAACTCTTCTTTTTTATAACCGACTACAATAACAATATCGGTAATTCCAGCAGCATGAAGCTGCTCAATTTGTCTCTCAACGAGTATTTCACCACGTACTTTAAGCAACCCTTTTGGACGTTCGTAAGATATAGGAGCAAAACGAGACGACAAACCAGCAGCAAGAATAACAGCATTATCAACAGCATAAGGTTTCAACGATGCCATTCCTTTAGCCGTAAGTCGCCCATTGTCAATAAAGCCATCTTCAATACATTTCTTGTAAGCAGTATTTATTGTCGCAAGTCCAAGCCCAGCCATTTCAGCAATATCACGCTGAGTTGCAGCTGGTTTATTCATAAGCGTTTTAATTACTTGAAATTCATTAAATGTTAATGGCATTTGCTATTTCCCTTCTGTTCGGTTTTTTAATTTACCATAAGTTTTCCGAACATAAAGGGAATTGTTCCAACTTTTCGACTAAAGCAAAGATTTCGAACATAAAATGTTCAACGTAACCTTTTAAGGCGTCCTACCCTACTTAGTCACACTGCTGCATGTACCAATTATTTTTTTAAAGACTACGAAAGATATTGAGGAGAAGCATATCCAACTATGTACCAACCACCAGTAATATAGCTTGTAAGTACGGGTCTTTTATGAGTCTTAATTACCCCACCCGTATTGTTCCCTTCTTTTGTGTAAACATATCCGCCATAACAATCAGTAACAATTCCAATATGACTAGGAGATCCTCCGCTATACGTAGAATAGAAAATTAAATCACCTGGTTTTGGAGTGTACTTATACGAATGCCATAATCCTCTACTTTTGTACCAAGATTTTATGGAATAGCACAGGTAGTTACGGGGAATAACTGAATTAGGGACACCTGCCTGTTCAGCGCACCAAACCACAAAATATGCACACCAATCAGCACCACTATAGTTGTTGTATTTATTATTATCGCCGCCTTCAGGACGACCATTTGGTTCGCCTAAAGCAACCGTAACAAAGTTACTTGCCATATTGGAAGAATCATGTTCTCTGCCAGTCCATGCCCCTGACGTATTGAATTGATACAATTTATCGCCAATTACATGCCAGCCACCCGAGATCATGGCACCAGAGCTGCTGAGGTAGTACCATTTACCGCCACTCTTTATCCAGCCTGTCTGCATCTCACCTGAAGAGTTCAGGTAGTACCATTTTCCTGATACTTTCTCCCAGCCAGCTTGCATAGCACCAGAGCTGTTGAGGTAGTACCAGATACCGTCTACCTTTTCCCATCCTGTTTGCATAGCACCAGAGCTGCTGAGGTAATACCACTTGCCACCACTCTTTACCCAGTCAGTTTCCATAGCGCCAGAACCGTTGAGGTAGTACCATTTTCCTCCCGTTTTAAGCCAACCTGTTTGCATAACGCCAGACTTGTTGACGTAGTACCAAGTTCCTTTATCTTTAACCCATCCACTAGTAGCCATAACGCCATCGGATTTTAAGTAATACCACTTGCTGCTACTCTTAACCCAAGTGTTAGTAGCCATAGCAGCATCAGAGTCTAGGTAATACCACTTATTAGAGCTTTTTATCCAAGATTTAGTTTTTAGAGAGCCGTTAGAATTCGCGTAATACCAAGTATCACCAAGTTCTACCCAACGAGAAGCATACATAGCCCCACTTGAGCTAGAGATATACCACTTAGAACCGACCTTATACTTGCCGATTTTCATTGCGCCTTTTTCAGAAGGATCTAGGTAGTACCACTTGCCACCAGTTTTAAGCCAGCCTGTTTTTAGAGAGCCGTCGGAGTTGGCGTAATACCAAGTTTTATCAAGCTGGCACCATCCGTCTTGATAAAGGGCACCATTGCTGTTGGTGGCATAGTATTTACCCTCTACTTCATAAACACCTATCTTTAATACGCCACCATTAGAAGGATCAAGATAGTAGCGTTTACCAGAAATCTCTTGCCAACCGATCAGCGGATCAGAGTTAGGGTCACTGTAGTAATAGGTATTGCCCTTATCGTCTTTAAACCAACCGGCTTCAGTTGGTTTGCTGGAATCAGAAACGCCCTCATCAATATCGGTATTATCTTTATCAGCATCAGTTTCAGAATCGGTTTCAGAGCTAGGATCATTTGGCTCAGCGTTAGTAGAGTCTTCTTCAGATTGAGGAATAGAAGATTTGTCCTTAGGATCTAAAGGTGTTAGAGACTCAGAATCATCATCTTTTGAAATTTGAGCGTTAGATACTTGAACATCAGAAGAAGAGTCATTGTTGTCTGCAAAAGCCAAACCAGTAGTTGCTAAAATAATAGCTACAAAAAGTAAGCAGAGGCATAAAATCTTTACAACCAATTTATTCTTAGAGTAATTTTTTGCCGAAGCTTCCCTTGAGAAAGTCTCTTTCATTTCGAACCTAACGTTTAATTTACCTTGATCACTCCATAGTTATATTTTTCATCAAGGTATACCGTTTTGTCCATTACTCTGCGTAATTCGGCCCATACATTAATTGCGCTCGAACTGCTAATGCTAAATCGGGACCAAAACCGCTCTTTAGCAAATGCAAGCTTTAAACAACAAGGCCCACTAATTACTTAGCGGGCCTCAACTTATATCTCATTTACTCTTTTATCTAAAAACAATTCCTACATTCTCGAGATTTTCCTTCACCCATTGCTTCAGTTATCGATCC
>ENA-OOZT01000876-OOZT01000876.1-human-gut-metagenome-genome-assembly--contig:-NODE-876-length-22682-cov-6.622398_pt1 | contig 22682 bp, 19 predicted proteins | sample MGYA00241192_ERZ501407 | MGnify/ENA primary metagenome ERZ501407 (study PRJEB25962, sample SAMEA2042911) | human gut metagenome | biome: human gut; feature: human-associated habitat; material: faeces...
CCCTGCCCCGCGTCGGGGACGCGGGCGGCGCGGCCGAATGGCTGGTCTCCTACAACCAGTGGGAGCAGGACTTCGCCTCGTTCCTCGACGAGAAGAGCGAATACGCCGACGGCGGCGTGAACGACATGCACCAAAGGCTCGTCAAGGCACGGCGCATGATCCGCAGACGCATCCGCGAGGGCCACCTGTTCACGTTCCTCGACGAGGGGCTCGCGTCCGTCGGCCCGGTGCCGTCCACGAACAATCTCATCGAATCATGGAACGCGCGCCTGCGCGACATGCTGCGCCGCCACCGCGGACTGCGGCTGGTCAGACGGCTGAAGGCGATCTGCTGGTGGTGCCACCAGCACACGGAACGTCCCGAGACCGACGCGTGGCTCGCGGCCAACGCGATGACCGACGAACGACTCGAGCGCCTCTACCGGCAGGCATGGGAAAGGAGCCCGCAAGGCCAGTACGAGACGTTCGGCATCCCCGCAAGATACGGCACCGGCATCGACTGGAACGAGTTCCACACACGGGTCGAATGGCAGTCGAACGACTAGACCGCCGGACACACATTTTGGCCTATAACCCCGCAATGATATATCGATCGACGATATATCATTGCGGGGCTTTCTTGTGTTGAAAGAAGAGAGGGGGTATCAGGCCTCGGCCGGAGCTTCGGCTGCGGGCTTGTCCTCATCCTCGGCCTTATTCAGACCCAGGTCGACCGGCGAGGAGCTGTTCTCCCACGGCTCCTCCCACGGATCGTAATCCGGGTTCTGCTGCTTGTAGATGTACAGGCCAACAAGCGCGGCGAGCAATCCGCCGAACAGCAGCGCGAAGAACTTCCAACCGTTAGAAGACTTGTTCTCCATGACGGCTCCTTTCCCTAGGGATCGTCTGGTCGGTATGCCCATTCAGACCGACTCTGCTCCCTATTCTAGGCCGCTGTTTGTGACGATTGGGTGGAATGACATTCGTGGGCGATTCATCCGCGCCCGTCTGCCCTTGGCCGGCTCGGCATCTTCGCGGCGCGTGGAACGCATCCGAGACCTTCGATACAGTGGGCTGCATGCATATTCCTACACAACGGGAGATTCGATACCAGTGGGAGCGCGGTGGTCCGGTGATGACCTGGGCGCTGATTGTTGCGTGCGTGGCAGTGTGGCTACTGGAGGTATTGTTGGGATTTATTGCCCCGGGCCTGAGGGCTTGGTTGATGTACCTCGGCATGGCGGCTCCGGTCAGACTGGTGGCTGAGCCGTGGACGCTCATCACCTCGATGTTCCTGCATGCGCCGAACTCGCTATTGCATATCCTGTTCAACATGATTGCTCTGTATTCCGTGGGCCCAGTGCTGGAACGAATGATCGGCCACTGGCGGTTCTTGGGACTGTATGTGATTTCCGGCCTTGGCGGCTCTCTGGGACTTATGGTGTGGGCTGCGGTGGCTCCGGGAGGCATCGGCTGGCAGATGGCAGCCTATGGGGCTTCTGGAGCCTTATTTGGCCTGTTTGCATCATTGCTGGTGGTATATCGCCGTATCGGCGCCGATATCCGCTCCATGTTGATCTGGATGGCGGTGAACTTCGCCTTGCCGTTCGTGGTCGGGGGCGTGGCGTGGCAGGCGCATGTCGGCGGCTTTGTAGTGGGTGGAATACTCACATGGCTGCTGGTGGGTGGTGTGCCGGCGTGGCGAGGTAAAAGCCTGAAATGGCGTATGCAGGTTTACGGCTGGGCCATGGTGGTGCTGGTCGTTGTGTTGATTCTGTTGTGCAATATGGCCAATCCTTACGGGTGGATGAGTTTCGGCTCCCTGCACTGATATGGCTTGATACGGCCGCAAAAAAACGATTGATGTCGGGTATTGCGGAACATGCAGTGCCCGGCATCAGTGTATGTACGGAAAGTGGTGATGTGGATATCGTCATTCGGTGAGTGGGCATGCGCTGTATGAAGGTATCCACAGTAATGAAGGTATCCACAGTAATGAGATGCGCGCAATGACGAGTTATCCACGATAATGAGTTATCCACAATGGTGACTTGTGCACAAGTGTGTAGAAAAGTGCATAAGATTGTGGATAACTTATGTGGATAAGTTAGGAATGCCGCGTCATTGCTGGGTTTGTTGCAGTGGATAACTCGGGTGTATAACTGTTCCCTCGCTGTGGCGATGTATGCCAAGCCAAAGTTATGCACGAGATATACACCGAGAAACGCCGCTTATCCACCACTTATCCACATGGTTTTCCACATTCGGTGGAAAACTACATGGGTGTGATTCATCCACAGGCTGTGGATAACGTAGTGGATAAGTCGTGGATAAGTGGTGGATAGCTGTGGATGAACAGGTGAAGGCACGAAAAAGGCCGGCCTCCGCATACGGGAGGTCGGCCTTTCGCATAAGAACTAAGAACAACCTAACGATAGAAAAAAACGATCTACCGATAGATAAGCGCAACGAGTCGGAACTCAGCGCCATCCCATCGTCATCAGGAATCCGATCATGATCAGGGCGAAGCCGATGCCCAGGTTCCACGCGCCGATGTTCGGAATCGGCCAGGAGCCGGACGGGGAGAGGTAGTACACCACACACCAAATCAGGCCGATGATCATAAACGCGCAGAACAGCGGCACGAACCAACGCGGGTTCGACTTGGTGCCCTTAATGGTTTCTTCAACACGCTTGGTGTTCTCCGCCTGACGGTTCATCATGCGCTGCATCTGCGGGGTCAGCGTGGCCTTATCGGCAGTGGCGTTGAGCACGGCCTGCACCTGCTCCATATTCACGCCGTAAGCCGCGTCTTCCTCGGCAGAAGCGTTCTCTGCGTTCTGCTCGGTGTCTTTGTTGGCGGTCTCGTCAGCAGCGGTGCTGGATGAGGTCTCGCTCTGCCAGTCCTTCTGGTTGTTCGAGTCGGTTTCGTGCAGCTCTTCGTCAGCCATCAGCATAGTCTCCATTCAATAGGCTAAAAGTCATAATAGTGGCTACACTCGAAAGCGGCGACCAGAGTCGGCAAGAAGACAGGAAATTCATGGCCAGACATGTAGGTAAGCACGGCGCACGGCACTCCCTATGGGGTGGTGTCGCGGTATTCGTCGTCATTGCCTTGACCGGTTTTCTGCTGAGCACCAACGTGAGGGTCAATCGTACGGTTGCCGCCACCAACGATACGGCCGATCTGGTGGAGCAAGGCGTGGACGAGGCCAACCAGCTGCAGCAGGACGTCAGCGATCTGACCAAACAGGTCGCCAATCTTACGGACGCGCTCAAGGCCGATGGCACCGACGGTACTGACAGCACGCAGAACCAAGGCAAGGACTCCAGCAATGTGGATTCCAGCCTGATGCTGCCCGCGCTCAGCGGCAGCGGCGTAACGGTAACGCTGGATGATTCTCCGTTATGGGAGAACGCCGTCAACAACAATGGCACGACCGCCAATATCAACGATTACGTGATTCATCAGCAGGACGTCGAATCGGTGGTGAATGCCTTGTGGGCCGGCGGTGCCGATGCGCTGATGATTATGGATCAGCGGGTGCTGTTCAATTCGGCGGTCATCTGTTCCGGCAACGTGCTGTCGTTGCACGGTAAGAAATACTCGCCGCCATTCACCATTTCCGCGATTGGTGACCCACAAAGACTTCGCGCAGCGTTGAACGACTCCGAAGCCATTACCATTCTTAAGCAATATGTGACCGCGTTTGGCATTGGCTACAAGGTGGAGAATGCCGAGGGCCTTCAGTTCCCCGCTACCGCCGCCTTGCTGCAGCAGTTGAAATATGCCACGGTCGATACGTCAAAGACCACAGATGAGGAGCAGACTCAGCAATGAGACACGGCAGGCACAACAGCGGCGCACCGGCGCCCATTGATCTCGCGTCCGTGTCGGACGTACAGCCCTTCCCCGAGGACGATGCCGCACGAATGGCGGCAGACCCGGCCAACGCCAGTAGGGCAAGGTCCCGTCGTGCCGCAGTACGCGGCGCGTCTTCGCCCCAGCGGAGCCCGGTCTGGCAGGCACTCGGCATCTGCGCCGAACTGCTGATTACCGCTGCCGTGATTTGCGCCCTGTACATCGTCTGGCAGATGTGGTGGACCGGTGTCGAGGCGGAGCGAGCCCAGAACGAAACCACCCAGTCCGTCGACTGGAGCGACCCCAGCAACAACGGGGGAACGGTCACCATCGCCAAAGCCCAGGAGGGCGATGCGCCGGTACAGCCGAAAGACGCGAAATATGGCGACTTGATTGCGCAGATCTACATTCCGCGCTTCGGCTCCCAATGGCACCGCAACATCGTGGAAGGCACCACGCTCGAGCAGCTCAATCGCCACGGTCTGGGCCATTACGACACCACCCAGATGCCGGGGCAGGTCGGCAACTTCGCCGTCGCCGGCCACCGCAACGGCTACGGGCAGCCGTTGGGCGATGTGGACAAGTTGCAGGAAGGCGATCCCATCATCGTTCGTACCAAGGATTACTGGTACGTCTACCACTACACCCGGTACGAGATTGTGCTGCCCACGGACGTGCATGTGATCGCCCCCAATCCGGAAGACTCCACTGCCAATCCCACCAAACGCATGATCACACTGACCACCTGTGAGCCGAAATACTCCACCCCCACCCATCGATGGATCAGCTATGGTGAGTTGGCGTACTGGGCCAAAGTGTCCGACGGTGTGCCCAAAGAGCTGGCTACTACTGATTCGTCCGGTGCAGTGATGTTCTCCACCACCGAAACCCCCTCGATCGCTTCCCGCATTGGCTCGCTGGACAAGGTGGTATTCGGCGCGCTGGTAGTGTGGCTGGTTCTGTTCATTGCCGCTGCGGTGGCATGGCGCTGGCCGGTGCTGCGCGAGATTCGCGCGGGTGAGCGTCGCCGTCCGGATGCCAGCATCTATGGCGGACTGTTGCGTCTGCAGCCCGGCGTGGCACCGATTCGATGGTTGCTGCTGGCTCTGCTGCTGTTCGCAGCCGCCGCGGCGCTGTTCCAGTGGGGATTCCCTTGGGCCGCCGCCAATATCCCATTCCTACAGCAGATGTCGAACTTCGTGGCAGCGAGCTGACGGCATCCTAGTACTATGGCTTGCAGTACACGTCCCTCAAGGAGAGCCCTATGACCGATTCCGCGCATATTTTGGTGGTGGATAACTACGATTCCTTCGTCTACACGATCGTAGGCTATCTGCAAACCCTTGGCGCCACTGTTGATGTGGTGCGTAACGACGCTATCGACCCAGCCGCGCCGGGTGTACTGGACGGTTACGATGGCGTGCTGATTTCTCCCGGCCCTGGCGCTCCGGCCGAATCCGGTGCCAGTGAGGATATGATTCGCCTGTGCGCGGCCAGCGGCGTGCCGATGTTTGGTGTGTGCCTGGGCTTGCAGGCGCTCGCTGAGGTGTACGGCTGCACTGTGGACCATGCGCCCACCATCATGCATGGCAAGACCAGCTTGGTGGAACATATCGATGACGAGATTTTCGAGGGCGTGGCCAACCCCATGACCGCCACCCGCTACCATTCGTTGGCCGTCGAGCCCGATTCGGTGCCGGATACGCTGGTGGTTACCGCGTGGACGCAAGGCGACCACATTATTCAGGGCGTGCGTGTCAAGGGCAAGCCGATGTACGCCGTGCAATTCCATCCCGAATCCGTGATGACCCAGGACGGCTACCGTCTGCTGGCCAACTGGCTTAAGGTCTGCGGCCAAGACAACGCCGTGGCCAAGTCCGCCGGCCTCCAGCCCAAAGTTACGAAGTAGCTTTTCCGCGCGGCGATACTCTCCCCGGAATGTGTCGCTAGAACGAGGCTTGCGTACTGGTTTTGCGACGCTTCCCGGGATTGTTGCGCTGGGATAGCTCTTTATACAGCAAAGGGGAGGGGCGCAGAAGCCCTTCCCCTTTGTGTTGCGTGTATGTGTTGCGCTATTTGCGTTGCATATGCGCAACACATACACGCCCGGCGCTTACTTGCTACTCACCGGTTCACTCACCGGTTCCGCCCCCGTTGCCAGTACCGTTGCCACCGTCTCCGGTACCGGTACCGCCGCCAGTGCTGCCGGCCTTCGTGGTAATGGTGACGGTCGATCCCGCATCTACCTGGCTGCCAGCGCCAGGATTGATGCTGACTACCACAGCGGTGCTGCCGGTTGGACCATTGGCCTGAGCCTTGAGGCCCACGGCCTTGAGCATGAGTTCGGCGGTGACGTAGTCAGTGCCAGCGGTGATATTCGGCACAGCGACCTTCTCCTTGCCCGTGGACACCCAAATGGTGATGAACCCGCCCTGTGCGATGGAAGAGCCCGAATCAGGGCTTACACGGGTAATCAGACCGGCCTCCACCGTATCGGAGCTCTCCTGCTCCACAGTGAAGCTGAACTTGCCCTCATACTGCTGTAGCACGCTGTCCTTCGACTGACCGACCAAATTGCTCGGTACGGTGGTCATGCCGGAAGAAACATATATGGTGATGGTGGTGCCCTTGGGAACCGACTGACCGGCGGCAGGATCGGTTTTCGTCACCATATCCTTGGCGATGTCGGCGCTGTCTTCGGTTTTGACGGCGGCGTTCACCTTGAACCCGGCGCTTTCCAGAATGCTGCGCGCCTCTTCCTGGCTGCGTTCCTTGACATCCGGAACCTGAGTGGACTGCGGGCCTGCGGAGAACCACACCTTCACGGCAGATCCCTTGGCCACCTTGGAGCCGGCGTCCGGGCTCATCTTGGTGCAGGTGCCTTCCGGCTCGGTGGAGTCGGTGTCTTGCTTTTCGGTCATCTTCAAACCCGATGCCTTGAGTTTGAGCTCGATACTGTCCTTGGATGTGGAAGCGTTGCACACCTCAGGGATGGTGACGGTGTCTTCCGAGGACTTGTTGCCGGAGCCGTTCATGGCGAACACGATGCCCACAATGACAAGCACTGCAACAATCGCTGCGATCACCGAACCGATGATGATCTTCTTGCGCTTCTTGGCCTTGGCCGCCGCCGCACGCTGCTGCGCACGGGACTGCAACGCCGCTGCATTGGCACCATTGGCCGGTGGAATCTGCTCGAACTGACCGGTCACCGGGTTGAATGCCTGGGTGGGCTGCTGCTGCGGTTCCACCGGCGTGGTGGGCAAATCACGTTCGGCTTCCTTGCGGGCCTTCATATTCGACAGGTCCGTCAACGGGTTGAACGCGGCCGCCACCGGCACGCCGCCGTTCATGTAGGTCAGGATGTCGGTCTTGAACTCGGAGGCCGTGGCATAGCGATTCTGGCGGTCCTTGGCCATGGCCTTGGCGCAGATCGAATCCCACATCTTCGGCAGCCCCGGCACCACGGCGGATGGCGGCGTGGCGACTTCGGAAACATGCTGGTAGGCGATGGCCACGGCGGAATCGCCGGTAAACGGCGGGCGGCCGGTGAGCATCTCGTAGAGCACGCAGCCAGCGGAATACAGGTCGGAACGCATGTCGACGGTCTCGCCGCGCGCCTGCTCGGGAGAAAGGTACTGTGCGGTGCCCACCACGCCCTGCGACTGGGTCATGGTGGCTGCGGAATCGTCCAGAGCGCGGGCGATGCCGAAGTCCATGACCTTGACCACGCCCTGCTCGGAAATCATGATGTTGCCGGGCTTGATATCGCGGTGGATAATGCCCATGCGATGCGAATAGTCGAGCGCGTTAAGCACGCCCAACAGCACCTGTTCGCAGTCGCGCTGGCTGAGTGCGCCGTTGACCTTGATGATGTCGCGCAGGGTTTGGCCCTTGACGTATTCCATGACGATGTACGGCAGACGCTCGGTATCGCCGCTTTCGGAAGAAACCAGTTCTTCGCCCGAATCGTAGATGTTCACGATGTTCGGGTTGTTCATCTGGGCCACGGCGTGTGCTTCGCGGCGGAAACGGGCCAGGAAGATGTCGTCGTTGGCCAGATCGGCGCGCATGATTTTCACGGCCACGGTACGGCCCAGACGGGTGTCAAGGGCCACGTGGACCTCGGCCATGCCGCCACGACCGATGAGCTGGCCAAGCTGGTAGCGTCCGCCGGCCAATGCGGTGGGCATACTGGTGCTCATTGCTTATTCCCTCCCAATCTTGAGGCCGGGGCCTCCAAAACAATGCGTGGCGTGCTGGTCACTCGGCGCGGCAGTCGATTGCCGGACGTGGCCATGGCGGTGTCGGCCATTTCGGTCTGCTGATCCAGCAGACGGCGTTCGATGCGTGCCAGCGTACGGGACACCACCAGCGCGTCTTTCGGGCGATCCAACGGGTCCTTGGCCAGCATCGACATGACAAATTCGCGTAACTGGACGTCCACCGAGTTCGGCAGCGGAGGCACGGGATTGTTCACGTGCGCTGCGGCGATATCGACCGGAGTGGTGCCGGTGAACGGACGATGCCCGGCAAGGCCCTCGTACGCCACTACGCCCAGTGAATAGATGTCCGATTGCGGCGTGGCCTGCTGGCCCTGCGCCTGCTCGGGGGAGATGTATTGTGCGGTGCCCACCACCATGCCGTCCTGGGTGATCTGGCCTTGGCCGGTGGAGTAGCTCACGCCGAAATCGGTGATCTTCACTTCGCCGGTGTCGGAAACCATGATGTTGGCCGGCTTGACGTCACGATGAATCACGCCGTGCGAGTGGGCCACGAATAGGCCTCGCGCGGTCTGAATCAGAATGGGCAGCAGTTCGATGGGATCCATCGCGCCCTTGCTATGGAACAGATCCGCCAACGATTTCGAGGGGACGTATTCCATAATCAGAAAGCCGATGCCGTCATGCTCGTAGTATTCGAACAACGCAGCGATGTTCGGGTGCGCCAGATTGGCGGAATTATGGGCTTCGGCACGCAGGCGGCGCAGCTTGGCCTCGGCGTTGGTCACGTCCGAGCGCAGCGCCTTGATGGCCACTTCACGTCCGAGCTGAATATCGTAGCCTTTCCAGACCTCGCCCATACCGCCTTGCGCAAGACGCGAATCAAGACGATATCGGCGGTGAATAAGCTGTCCTTCGATAAGTTTCACTGCTGCAAAGCCTCCTGCATCATCGCGCGCATGATCGGGCCAGCGGCGAGCGAACCGTGTACATCTGTGTTATGCACCAACACCGCGACGGCGATCTGCGGATTGTCCGCCGGCGCGAAACCGATCACCCAGCCGTCGATGGCAGAGTTGTCGATACCGATTTGTGCGGTACCGGTTTTGGCCGCCACCTTGATGCCGTCGACCAGCTGCGGATTGGCCTCGGTCACCACGCTCTCCATCATCGTGGTGAGCTTGTCTGCGGAATCCTTGCTGAACGCGTTGGCCATGGTTTGCGGTTTGGTCTGCGAAAGTACGGTGAGATCGGCGGCGCGCACACGATCGACCAGCGTGGGCTGCATCAGTTTGCCATTGTTGGCGATTGCCTGCGCGACCATCGCCATCTGCAACGGCGTGGCCGTGGTGTCGCCTTGGCCGATGGATGCCAGCGCAAGCTTGTCGTCGGTCGGATCAGAGGGGAATGTGGACGCGGTGGCCGTCATCGGGGTGCCCGTGGATTCGGTGCCGTCAATGGTGATGGTGCTGCCGAACCCGAGCTTGGCGGCCATGTCCGAAACCTTGCTCGCGCCGAGTTTCACGCCAAGCTGGGCGAAAGCGGTGTTGGACGACCATGCGACGGCCTCTTGCAGGGAGATCTGTCCGTTGACGCCATCGCCCTGTGCCTCGTCGTTCGGCAGCTGTGTGGCGGTTCCCGGCAAGGTATAGCTGGAGCCTGCAGGAATCTTCGTGTCCGTCTGATAATCGCCGGTTTCCAGCGCAGCCGAGGCGACGATGGTCTTGAACGTGGACCCTGGCGGGTACAGCTGTGAGGTGGCGCGGTTGATTAGCGGGCTATTTTGGCCCGCAGAGAGTTCGTTGTAGGCCTGAGACGCGGCTTTGGCGTCATGGGTCGCCAGTTTGTTCGGATCGTAGCTGGGCGTGCTCACCATGGCGAGGATACGGCCGGTGTTGACTTCGATGGCCACCGCCGCACCATCGCGCGTACCGAGCTGATCGTAGGCAACCTGCTGCAGCTTGGGGTCGATGGAGGTTTCGATGGACGCGCCCTGATTCGTAGTGCCGGTGAGCATGGCCTTGGCCCGCTGCCAGATCAATGAATCGGCCTCACCGTTGAGCAGCATGCTGCGGGAGGCTTCCAGGCCGCGATCGGCGGTCTGGTTGATGGAGAAGAAGCCGGTGACCGGAGCATACAGCGGACCGTTGGAATAGGTGCGCAGGTATTTGAACGCGTCGTTGACCGGTTCGGATTTGGCCATGACCGTGCCGTCCGAGGCCAGAATGGCACCGCGGTAGGCACCGAGCTGGTGGTACAGCGAACGGGCGTTGCGCGGATCGTTGTTCAGCGCGTTGGCCCGTACCGCCATGATGATGGTGGACGACAGGCCGAGAATCACGAACAGCGCGACCACGGCGGTGAAAAGCTGACGAAGATATTTGTTCATACGCGAGTGCCTCCGTTAACGGGAGGAAGCGGGGGAATCGTACCGGTAGGCGTGTACGGTTCATCGGCGCCGGCATACGCCGGAGTGGTGGCATCCACAATGGGCTCGTCAAACGATTCCGACTCGGACTGCGACGCCGTAGCCGACGCGCTGCGAGGCTGAACGATCGGCTCAGTGGCGCGGGCCCGGGCCTCAAGTTCCTTGTTGCGCAGCACGGCCAAAGCCTCGTACTGGAACGTATCCGAGGTCAGCTCCGGCTCGGGCGCATTGGCCGAGTTCGAGATGATGATGAGCAGGGTCGCGAGAATATAGTTGGCGATCAGACTGGAGCCGCCGGCCGCCATATAGGGCAGGGTCAGACCGGTCAGAGGAATCACCAGCGTGATGCCGCCGACCACGGTGAACACTTGGAAGGCCATGGTGAACACCAGTCCGGAAGCGAGCAGCTTGCCGAAGCCATCCTTGATTTTCATGGCGGTGATAAAGCCGGAGGCAATGATGAGCAGGTAGAGCATCAAAATGGCCAGGACGCCCATCAGACCGAGTTCCTCGCCCAGAGAGGCGTAGATGAAATCGGAGTTCGCAAACGTAACGAGCGAAGGATGGCCTTGGCCGAGACCGGTGCCGAGCATGCCGCCTGATGCCAGGCCGAAAATGCCGGTGACCAGCTGCCAGGAGCCGCCGGGGGTCTTGTTGTATTGCTCGTTGCTGAACGGGTGCAGCCAGGCATCGACTCGCTGACCCACGTGGCTGAACATGCCTGCGGCCAGCACGGCACCCGCGGCGAACGCGATCAGACCGATGATGATCCAGCTTTTACGGCCGGTGGCCGTGTACAGCATGGCCACGAACATGGCGAAGAACATAAGCGAGGTGCCCAGATCGTGCTGCATGACGAGCACGCCCATCGAGGCGATCCACACCACGATGATCGGGCCGAGATCCTTGATACGCGGCAGCTGCAGACCGAGCATCTTCTTACCGCCCACGGCCAGCTGGTCGCGATGATCGAACAGGTAGGCAGCGAAGAAGAATGCGAGGAACAGTTTGGCGAACTCGCCCGGCTGGAACTGGCCCAGTCCCGGAATCCTGATCCAAATGCGCGCGCCGTTCACTTCCTGACCGACAAACGGCAGCATCGGGGCGAGCAGCAGCACCAAGCCCACCACCATCGACACGTAGGAGAAGCGCCGCAGCACGCGGTAGTCCTTCAGGAAGATGATGAGCAGCGCGGAAAGCACGATGGCGATGCACAGCCAGATCAGCTGACGTTGGGCAACCGCCCAACCTTCGCTCTGGTCAATGCGAGCGATCATGGTCACGCCGGTGGCGGTCAGCAGTAGCACGCAAGGCAGAATCGACTGGCTGGCGTACGGCTGGAAGCGCACAATCAGCCCCCACAGCACCAGAAACAGCACTACGGCCAATGCCAGCATGCCGGCGTATTGCATAGGGAATTCGCCGGCGGTGCGCTGGAACATCTGGATGAACGCCAACGCACTGATTGCCATGGCAATCAGCAACAAAGAAATCTGACGTAGACGGGTAACGATCATTGAGAATCTCCCGTGGCCGCGTTGTCGGCCGCTCCGATACCGGATTTATCCGAGGAATCGGATGAGCTTGACGAACCGGACTTGTCTGACGAGGAGCCGGACTGGCTGGACGAATCCTCGGTGCTGTCCTTGGAATCGCTCTGGGAGCTGTCTTTGGAACTGTCCGGGGAATTGGACGCCTCGGCCTTCTTGGCGGCGTCGGCTTCCTGCTGCTTGGCCAGTTTGCGCATTTCGGTGCGGATAATACCCACATGCGACTGCGCTTCGTCCAACGAACCGACTGTGATGCCTTGGCTCAGCTGGTCACGCCATGTCTGAGGCAGGTCCGCGGTGGCGATATTGGTGGTCTGCACTTCGTGCGAAAGCTCAAGTCCAAAGAGATTGGTCGGCACGCCACGATAAATGGCCACGGTGCCGTTGCTATCTCCCACGTAGTAGTGCGTCTGGCTCCACGTGTACGCGCCCCAGCCAGCGCCGGCCAATGCCAGCACGGCAAGAATGCAGGTAATAATCACCGCAAGCTTATTGCGGCGCTTCTTGGTGCGCGTGGCCTTCTTCTGCTCGACCTGCTCATCGCGGATGGCTTTGGCCACATCCGGGTCGTTGGGGTCGGCGGACAGGCGCCCATCCGGCTTTTGCACCACCGGAATCTCACCGGTATCGGGATTGGCTCGTTCACCGGTCTCCTCGCGGACGGTGGACGGCTGCACCACGCGTGTGGACGACGGTTTGGCCGTGGTTTGCGCGGTCTCCGCCTCGTGCGCGCTGGCGGGCTGAATCAATGCTGCGGCGCGCTGGGCGGGGGAATCATCCTCACGCAGTGCGGGCGCGGTAGCCACCGGCTCGTTGACGATGTCGGCAATCGGCTCAAGATTACGGCTGGCGGCACCGCCGACCAACGGCGTTTGGTGCGGCAGATCGAACGCATCGGCATCCAACGCCAACGTGGCATCCGCAATAACGGCCGTGACATTATCGGTGCTGCCCGCCCGCAGTGCCATCTGCACCAGACGCTGCGCGCATTCGCCCTGATCGGACAGCGTGGTCATCGTCTCTTCGATGGTGGAATCTTCCAGCACACCGCACAGACCGTCCGAGCACAGCAGCCAACGGTCGGCGGGGTGGGCTCGGCGAATCGAAATATCCGGGCGCGGGTCAATGTCAAAGTCGCCAAGCACGCGCATCACGACGTTGCGCTGCGGGTGGTTCTTGGCTTCGGACGGGGTGATACGACCGGTGTTGATGAGGTGCTGCACGTAGCTGTGGTCGCACGTGATGCGGCTCAGGTGTCCGTCGCGCAGCAGGTAGGCGCGCGAATCGCCGATATGGGCGATGACCCAGTAGCCGGCCACCAATGCCACTGCGGTAACGGTGGTGCCCATGCCGGCAAGCTTGCGTTCGCGCTTGGCCTTGCCGACGATGGCGTCATGCGCGGCCATAACGGAGGTTCCCATCATGCGGGAGATCGTCTCGACGTTGCCACCGGTGTCATCCTGCTCGATGTGGGCCAGCGACCGGATGGCGATGGAGGATGCCGTATCGCCGCCGGCGTGACCGCCCATGCCGTCGCACATGGCGATGAGATGCTCGCCGGCGAAGGAGGAATCCTGATTGTTCGCGCGCACGGTGCCCACATCGGACACCGTGGTGGAATACAGGAACAGCGGTTGTGAAGCGGCGGATTTTGGCATGCGGCTACCTCAGTTCGAAGGTGGTGGCGCCGATGCGCACAGGAATACGAGCGGGCAGAATGGTGGGGCGGTTGATGCGCTGCTGGTTGACCACGGTGCCATTGGTGGAGTTCAGGTCTTCAATGGCCCACTGCCCGGAGCGCGTGTCACGGTAGACACGGGCATGGTGGGAAGACACGAATTCGTCATCGAGCACCACGGTGTTCGAGGCGGCGCGGCCAAGCGTGATGTCGGCTTCGGCCAGCGGCACGGAGCTGCCGGCAAGCGGACCATCGATGATGACCAACAGGGTAGGCTGCGCCGAGGCGGCGGACGACGCGGAAGCGCTGGGCTGGCGATGCGGGCGCGGCGCAGCTGCCTGCGGCGTTTCGGCCTTGGCCTTATGCACTTCACGCTCACGGCGACGACGCGCGCGCGAAGGTCGCGGACTGAACGTCTCGATGTCCTTGCGCAGCGAACGTACGGCCAGCCAGATGAATATCCACAGCAGGATCAGGAATCCATACTTGAGCAGGGCGAATGTCAGTTCGGTCATAAGTGGACGACTTTCGGGCGTGTGCTCGACTACTCCTGGGCTTGGGCGGAGGCCCAGTACAGGATGCGGGTACGGCCGATGGTGATGGTGTTGCCGTCGAGCAGCGTGGCGGCGGGCACTTGGTGGCCCTCCACGTACGTGCCGTTGGTCGAACCCAGGTCGCGGGCGATCACGCCGTTATCCGTGATGTCGATTTCCAGGTGCTTGCGGGAGATGCCCGGATCGTCGATGACGATATCGCAACCGGAACCGCGGCCGATTACCGTCTTGTCTTTGGTGAGCAGGTACTGGTTGCCGTTCACCTCGAGCACCGGGCTATCCTCGGTCTGCGCATCGGTGGTGACCGGCACGGCATTGCCCTGCACGGATTCGGAGGTGAGGTTGAAGTTGCCCTTGGACAGGTCAAGGTCTTCCTCGAAGATCACGATCACCGGGCCCACGAAGGCGTAATGCTGGCTCTTCGCGTACTCGGTGAGGTTATCGGCCAGTTCGTTGGCCAGGGTCTCGCTACCCCATGCCTCGATACGGTCGAAGTCAGGAGTACTGAGCTTGAAACGGTATTCATTCGGGGCCACCGTGCGGTCACGGCCCACGGGCATGGCCTCGGCGTCAATCTCGCGCTCCAAGGCGCTGGAAAGATCGACAGGCTGCAGGTCTTTGGAGCCAAACTTGGCGAATACTCCGTTGACTGCACCCTCCACGCTTTTTTCAAAACGGTCGAGAACGCTCATAGTCCTCCCTTTCTAATCTTCACCCATCCTACGCGGTGATGGGAATATGAGACAAAAAACCGGTCTTTCACGTGACGATGAGTGCAAAATATCCAAAAATTCAGGGCGGAAATGGGTGCGGCGCACCACCCGAGGTGCTTTACCGGTGGAGCACCTCGGGTGGGATGCGCGTGTTATCGATTTGTCAGGCCAGCGCGTCGCGCAGGAAATCGCGCTGGAGGGTGAGCAGGTTTTCGGCCACGGTCTCGTCATTGGTCATATGGGTGATGCCCGTCAACGGCAGGAAGGTGTGCGGGCGACCCGCCGCCATCAGGGCTTGCGAGAGGCGCAGGCTGTGGGCGATGGTGACGTTGTCGTCGGCGAAACCGTGGATCAGCATAAGCGGGCGCTCGAGTTTCGGTGCGTCCTGCACGATGCCGTTTCGGTAGTAGACATCCGGGTCGAGGCCCAGATAGCGCTCGGTGTAGTGCGTGTCGTACAGCGTCCAGTCGGTGGGCGGGGCGCCGGCGCATGCGGCCTTGAACACGTTCGGCGCGTCCAGCACGGCGACCAGCCGATCATGCACACCTTGTCGAGGTCCGGCATGGGAATCGCCTCCCGCTGGCGGGAGGTGGCGCGAAGCGCCGGTGGGTGGTTCTCGGCGTCTGCCTGATCGCCCGCAGCCGGCTGTGCCGCACGTGATTCCACATCGGCGTTGAGCCGGGCGACGGCCTCGGGCAGGGCGTTGACGGCCTCGACCTGATCGGCCAGCGTTACGTCCTTCATATCCTCGAAGATCTCGCGGTCCCATGCCGGGCCGCGACCGGTGGTGCCACGGCCGTCTGCCGTGACCACCAGGAAGCCTTGGTCGGCCCACCACTGGCCCTCCCAGTAGAAGGACTGCGAGGCGATGACCTGCTGGAAGCCGGGCCCGCCGTACGGCTTCATCAGCACCGGCAGCTTCTCGGCGTGCGCGTACGGGCTTTCCGGGCTCGGCGCGATGATCGCCGTGTACAGCTGGTGCTCGCCCAGTCGCGTAAACGTGACGTTCGGTGTAAAGCCGGGTTCGGCCGCCGTGGACGCGATAGTGGCGCTCTGTTCTCCCAGAATATGCCGCATCTGGGCGCGGGCGGAACGCATATCGCGGCCGGAGACCACGATGCCGCGCTCGCCGCGCGAGGCGGTCCACTGGCCGGGATCGGTCGTGACCGGCGTGATCGTGCCGTTGTAATCGATACTCACCACGTCGAAACTGCGGGCGTCGTGGTCGCCGAATACGGACTCGGTGGCGGCCGCATCGGCCCAAGCGTCCGGCACCTCAGGCGCGATTTCGGGCGCGCGCTGCACCACGGCCAGCACATCCTCGTCGGTCACGGCGAGCACCGTGCGCACGTTCCAGCCAGCCGGCGTGAACGGGCGGCCGTCCATTGTCAGACGGTTGGTGTCCGTGGCCATATCGTTGAGCGAGCACACCAGACGACCATCCGGCGTGTAGGCGGGCGTGCCGTGAACCAGGTCGATCCACTGCTCGTTCGCGTGCTCCTCAAGCACGCGCGTGGCACCCAGCGCGGCCCCATCCGCCTCGACCGCCACCTCAAGCACCTGATCGCGGGTCTGGCGGCGGTTCTGCACCAGCACCAGCGGATCGTGGCCGCGACGCCAGTTCACGGCGGCCACATACTCGTACGCCTCGCGATCCCAATCCACATCGGCGTTGCCGGTGATGCCCGCGTACCGGTCGTTCTCATCGAACGCCAGCGTGATCACGGTCAGGTACACGTCGGCGTTGCGGGTCAGCGCGCGCGGGTAGCGGCGGCCGGCGTCCGGCTTCTCGGGGTCGGCCGGATCGCTGATGTACCAGGTCGGCTCGTCGGCGGTGTCGAAAGACTCGAACAGCACATGCTGCGAATCCGGGGCCCACCAGAAACCGTCGTACCGGTCCATTTCTTCGCCGGCCACGAACTCGGCCAGACCGATTTTCCACGTGTTTTCGGCCGGATTGCCGTCCTCATCCTCCACGCTCACGCCGTAGACCGCGGTGATGCGGTCACCTAGCTCGCCGCCGATATCGACCAGCATCAGGTAGCTGCCCGTGGTGTACAGCACATGTTCGCCATCCGGGGCGATGCGCGGGTTCAGCACCGGCGTGTACATCGCCGGGTCCTCATCGAGCCATTCGCCGGCCAGTTCACGGGTGTGCGGCTCGGGTGCGCCGGTCTCGTCATTCCAATCGATGTCGGTCAGGAACAGGCGGCCGTTGATGGTGAACACGATGCGATTGCCGTCGTCATCTGCGGAGTATCCGACGATGCCGGTGCCGCCTTCGCGCGCACGCTCGCGGCGGGCCTTCTCCTCGGCCGGCACGTCCTCGCTGTCGGCGGTTGCGCCCAGCAGTTCGCGCGGGTCGGCCAGCTTGGTCTCATGGTGTTCGCCGGACTCGTCGAACCAGCTCAGCCACAGTGCGGTCACCAGATCCTCGGGGCCGTCGGAGCGCAGGAACAGGGCCCGCGAGCCGTCGCCCACGGTCTGTGCGGAGCGCGGTGCGCCGCAGCCGAAGCGCAGCGTGCGCGCCCGGAGGCGTGGGAAATGCTTGATTGCGTCATTGACATCATTGGTTTCGCTCATACCTCACAACCTACGCGCCTGTGCGGTCAGTGGCGCGCAGTCTTGCGACGCCTTCCCGGGAATGTGTCGTGGTGTGGGTGCGAGGTGTGGGCGTGAGGCTTGTCCTAAGATGGGAGCCATGCAGGTGACGATGATCGACGAAAACAAGTACGCCGAAACGATGGCCGACGTGGTGCTGCCCGCGCTCGAACAATGCTGCGAGGAGGGCTGGTTCGATCCGTCCGCCGCCGAACGTTCGGCCGGGATCGAGCCGCTGTCCGGCATTATGGACACCGGCGGCCGCTCGGGCCAGCTGCACTACCTGTGCTACGACTCCGCCAAATTCGACGCGATTCGCGAGCAAGGCGCCACCGCCACCTTCCGCGGGGCCATCGTCATCAGCCACGGCTTCACCGAGTTCGCCGAAAAGTACGACGAGCTCGTCTGGTACTTCCTGCTTGCCGGCTACTCGGTGTGTGTACTCGAGCATCGCGGCCACGGCAAGTCCGCGCGCGACGTGGACAACCGCTGCATGGTGTGGATTGATGACTGGCAGCGCTACGTGGCCGATCTGGCCGGCTTCGCCGAAACCATCGGCCAGCAGTACGCGGCCGGCATGCCGCTGAACCTGTTCTGCCATTCGATGGGCGGCGGCATCGGCGCGGCCGTGTTGGAGCGATACCCCACCCTGTTCGACAAAGCGGTGCTCTCTGCCCCGATGATCGCCCCCGCCACCGGCATGCCGCTGGGCGTGGCCCGTGTGCTGGTCGGCGCGCTGTGCGGACTCGGCTTCGGCAAGAAGCGCGTGTTCGGGCAGTCGGGCTTCACGCCGGAATTCTCGATGGAAGGCAACGAGGGCGCTTCCGAAGCGCGTGAACGCTGGTACTTCAAGCTGCGTTGCGAGAATAGCGAATACCAGACCTACTGCGCGGCGTTCGAATGGGTGCGCCAAGCGTTGAAGCTCAACCGGGCCATACTGAATCCGTCCGCCTGCGCCGAAGTGGAGACGCCGGTGCTGCTCTTCCAGTCCGGACGCGACATCTGGGTACTCAATAAGCCGCAGAATCACTTCGTCCAACTGGTCAAGGACGGCGGCGGCGAGGCGAACATCGTGCGCTTCCCCGAATCGCGCCACGAAATCTTCTCCATGCCCAACAGCACTTACAAGCCCTACCTCGAAAAGATCCTCGGCTTCTACGACGACCCCATGATTGCCTGCGCCGCGTACTGATGTAGCTCTTCACCCATTGTTCACCGTGCGGTCACCTTGTGGCCCGACCCGCTTTAGATGGCGGGAGAGCCATGGAATTATGGGCATAATGTCTTCTCTCCGCCGCCGCGGTTGCGGCCGCGGTATGTGCCGGCGTGCTCGCGTTGACCGGTTGCACGGCGTTCAATAATTCCGATGACGGCACAGCGGACGGCAACGGCACGTCCGCCACCACGCAGACCTTCCAGCCGTCCGGCGGCAAACCGACTGCCACCCTGAGCATTGCCTCCGGCTCCGAAAACAAGGAAGTCGCCGTCGCCATCCAGAAAGCGGCCGACCAATCCAACGTAGCCGTGACGATGCACTACATGGGTTCGCTGGAGATTATGAACGCGCTCAAGGCCGGCGGCCAGGATCACGACGCCGTCTGGCCTGCCTCCTCGATGTGGATTTCGATGGGAGACACCAAGCACATCGTCAAAGACGCGGCCAGCACCTCCACCACGCCGATCGTGTTCGGCATCGCCAAATCCAAGGCCGTCAAACTCGGCTGGGCTGACGACACCGGCGCCACCAAGCCCGTCTCCACCGCGGACATCCTCGCCGCGGTCAGCGACGGCAAACTCACGTTCTCCATGACCTCCGCCACGGTGATCGACAGCGCGCTCAACGTCTACCAGACCGCGCTCAGGAAACCCAGCTGGACCATTTGGGTGGTCGATTACTCCGGTTCGATGTCTGGAGAGGGCAAGAACGGCGTGGTCAAAGGCCTGAACGCGGCGCTCGACCCGGACCAGGCCAAGAAGTCGTACATCGAGCCCGCCAGCGGCGACGTGAACATTCTCATCCCGTTTGAAACCGAGGCCCACCGCCCGGTCAAGGCCACTGGCACAAGCACCAGCGACCTGCTGCATGAGGCCGATGCCACCGATGCCAGCGGCGGCACCGATATCTATGAAGGCCTGCTGAGCGCGCTCGACGAGCTGCCCAGCGAGTCGGAAGCCTCGCAATACACCACCGCCATCGTGCTCATGACCGACGGCCGCTCCAACTCCGATCATCAGGACGAATTCGAAAGCGCCTATAAGTCGCGCGGCCGTGATCTGCCGATCTTCTCCATCATGTTCGGCGATGCCGATCCCAGCCAGCTGAAGTCTCTCGCCACCCTGAGCAACGCCAAGGTATTCGACGGCCGCTCCGGCGACCTCGCCGCCGTCTTCCGCCAAGCCAAGGGCTTCAACTGATGCTCCAGGTAATCTGTGGATTCGTTGTCGGACTGCTGCTCGCCGGGCTCGGTTTCGGACTGGTCGGCGGCGGAGTGCCCGGCCTGATCGTGGCCGTGGTACTGGCCGCACTTGGGTATATCGCCGCCTCCACGCTCACCGAGCCGGAGCGACGCATCGGCAAAATGCTGGTTTCCGCCTTGCCCAACGGTCAGAAGACCGCCGATACGATCGACGCGGCGAACGCTCGACTCAACTCGGTCGCCATGCTCACCAAGCAAGTACGTGACCCAGCCGTCAAAGCCGAAGCCAACGACTTCATCGCCGCTACCAAAGATTTAGTGCAATACGTGACCCGAGACACCTCCGCCTACCCGACGTTGCGCCACTACATCACCGTGTACGGCGAGCAGACCGAGAAACTGTTGCGCTCCTACGTGGACGTGGAAAGTTCCGGCGCACGCGATCAGATAGCCACGGCACGAATCGAAACCATCGAGGCGCTGCAAGTGCTCGAACAGACCGCCGCCGGCGAACTCAGCCGGGCGGTAAGCGCCAAGACGTTGGGCATTACGGCCGACTCCGACGCCATCCAACGGTTGGCCCGCATGGATGGATACGACGACGTCGCACCTTCGCCTGTGCCTTCCTCGGCTGCTGATGAAGGACGGCATGCGCCCAGTCAGACTCCATCTGGTGGCCCGGCTCACCAGTCGGACCAGAAAACGGACGCACAATGAAACTCTCCAAATCAAAAATCATCGGACTGATCGCCCTGCTTGCGGTAGTGGGCGTGGTCTGCGGCACGCTGGTGTGGCGGCAATCGCAACCAGCACCGGCCGAACCGACCGAACAGGTGAGCATCACCGGCTACCTGGGCGGCGAGAAAATCGGCCTGTTCGATGACGCCAAGTTCAAGGCGCTCGCCGCCAAGCAAGGCATTGCCATCGACTATCGCAAGGCCGGATCGCTGGCCATGATGGATGCGGACCGGAAAGGCATGGATTACCTGTTCCCCTCCTCGCGCGCGGCCGTCGAATACGGCAATGCGAAAGGCGTCAAGGCCCCCCCAAAGCGACATCGTCTTCAACTCACCGATTGTGCTATACACGCACAAGGCCGTGGCGGACGGGCTCGTGAACGGCGGACTTGTGACCAAGGACGATTCTGGCGCGTACCACATGGATATGGCCAAAGCCATGGACGCGATGGTCGCCAACACAACCTGGGCCGACGTCGGATACACGGCAGGCTACGGGCAGTTCCGCATCGACTCGACCGATCCGGTGAAGTCGAACTCAGGCAACGAATACGCGGCGCTTCTTGCCACGGTGCTCAACGGCGGGCAGCCGGCCATGGTCGATTCGGTGGCGCGCGACGGCAAGACCATCGCCTCCATCTTCGCCAAATCCGGCTGGATGGAGACCTCTTCCGAGGATTCGTTCAACCAGTTCCTGACCTTGGGCGTGGGCTCCAAGCCGATGATGGTGGGCTACGAATCGCAGCTGCTTGATTTGGCCGTGAACCAGCCGGATGCGTTCAAGCAGATCAAGGACGACGTGGTCATCGTCTACCCGACGCCGACCGTGTGGAGCACCCACACGCTGATGGCCTTGGCCGAGAAAAGGCGGCACACTGCTGAACCTGTTGAAAACACCGGCGGTGCAGAAGCTGGCGTGGGAGCGCCATGGCTTCCGCGCGGCCAACTTCGCCGGCACCGATTCGATCAGCCGATTCGGCGTGGCCGGCACGCTCGACCAGATCCCGGCCGTATCCGAACTGCCCAACAACGATGCCATGCAACACCTCATCACCACCCTCCAATCCGCGCAAGCCAAACTCGTGGCCGACATCTCCATGTACGACACGATGTACACGCAGAACGCCCAGCAATACCGCGAGCTGAAAATGACCGTACTGGCCGGCAAGAAGGCGCTCGCCGACTTCAACGCCAACCAGCTGCCAGCGCTGGAGGCCGAGGCCGCCGCCAGTGGCGACGCCATGCAGGCGCAAGTGCTGAAGGACTTCAAGTCCAAGCTCGACCGTTTTGCCAAGCGACTCGACGACCTCGACCGCATCAGCGTGGTTACCTTGCAGACCGCGCCGCAGATCAAAATCATCCAGAACGCGGACCAGACCATCGTGGACAAGATCGACACCACCATCTCCACCACGATTCCGGTGTGGAAGAGTCAGATGGTGATCGCGCTGGGCCTGTCCAACCAGCGCAAGGCTCTCGACCTGCAGAACAAGGCCGACGAAGTGACCAACAAGCTGCTGGCGCGTAACGCGGCCGCCCTGCACAAGGGTGCAGTGGACGCGGAAAAGGCCAACCAGCGTTCCGTGGTGGAAATCGACACGCTGGAGAAGATCAACGCCGAACTCGTCGCCACCCTGAAGGAGACCGTGCAGATCCAGAAGGAAGGCAAGGCCAACCGCGAGGCCGCCCAGGTCAAGATGCGCCAAATCGAGTCCGACCTCAAAAACGCCTTGCTCGAAAACGCCCAGCAGATGTGAGCCGTTCGCGCGCCAGCATGCTCCCGTTGGCGGAGTTTGCGGGAACGTGCAACCATGCTCCCGTTGGCAGAGGTATATGAGTACGCCTACTGGTGTGCGTATATATGCTCCCGCTGGCGGGAGCTGGCAGCCGTAAGACTGGCTGAGGGTGGTCACGGCGCTCGGCTCGGCCGGCTTTACCGG
>ENA-OOZT01000877-OOZT01000877.1-human-gut-metagenome-genome-assembly--contig:-NODE-877-length-22676-cov-4.227311_pt1 | contig 22676 bp, 21 predicted proteins | sample MGYA00241192_ERZ501407 | MGnify/ENA primary metagenome ERZ501407 (study PRJEB25962, sample SAMEA2042911) | human gut metagenome | biome: human gut; feature: human-associated habitat; material: faeces...
GTGCCGTGTATTTTTCTTATTGCAGCGTTTCCTTGGGCAGCCAGCGCTTGCCGGCCAGACGGATCAGGAAGCAGATACCGCACACACCCAGCTGCAGGGCCATGGCCACCCAAACACCCACAAGGCCCCACTTGGCCGCCAGAATGGCCGACAGCGGCACACGGATGCCCCACATGGTGCCGAAATTCAGCAGCATAGGCACCAGCGTACTGCCGGTCCCCTGAAACACGCCGCTGGCCACGATGGAGGCCCCGAACAACGGCTCCGCGAATGCCTCGATCCGCAGCACCCGCACGCCCAGTTCAATGACGGCCTCGTCCACCGCCATCATGCCGATCATGGCCGGGGCCAGCACATACAGCAGCGTGCCCGTGATCACCATCAAGCCCATGCCCAGCGCAACCGTCAGCCAGCCCAGCCGATAGGTCAGATCCTTCCGCCCGGCGCCTACGCTCTGGCCCACCAGCGTGGAGGCCGCCGCCTGCACGCCGAAGGCGGACATATAGCAGAGACTCTCCGCCGTTATGGCGAAGGAGTTGGCCGCCGTGGCGATGATGCCCAGCGGGGCCACGATGGCGGTGGTCACCATCCGGGCGGTGGAAAGAATGGTGCGCTCGCCCATGACGGGAGCCGAGATAGACAGGCAGCGCTTCAGCTGTGCCGCCGTAAACCGTGCCTTTTCGCCCCGCCGCAGGTGCAGCTCCGGCGACCGCACCAGCAGGATATAGGTCAGCACCACCGCAACGACCACCTGCGACAGCGCCGTTCCCATGGAGGCACCCAGAACCCCCAGACCGAAGCCCGGCAGCGTCACCCCCAGCACCCGCAGCGTTCCGCTGGGGAAGATGAGGAAGGCGTTGAACACCACGTCCAGCAGGCACATCACCACCATGCAGATGCCGGAGGTTTTCATGTTGCCCGCCGAACGCAGCAGTCCGCCGCAGAGGTTATTCAGCTGCATGAAGGGCAGCGACAGAACATATACCAGAAAGTAGGTGCTGGCATCCTGCCAGATGGCGGGGTCTGCCCGCAGCCAGCGAGGCAGATTCCCGGTGATGCCCAGCGCTATGGCCATCATCACAAGGCTGAAGGCCATGCACACCAGAAAGGCCAGCTTCATGATGCCGCGGGCCTTCTCCGACTGTCTGGCTCCCAGCGCCTGCGCCACCGCCACGTTAAAGCCGATGGTCAGCGCAATGCACAGATCGCCGAAGAGCCACGAGGTGGTCGCCACCACACCGATAGCGGCGGAGGCATTGGAGCCCAGCTGGCCTACCATGGCCGTGTCAATATACTGCATCACCACGGAGGATATCTGGGCCAGAATGGCCGGCCAACTCAGCTGAGCGATCAGCAGCAGCTGCTCCCGTGTGGAGATGGGCTGTCCGCTCTGTAATTTTTTCAATCCTTCACCTTGCATTCTGCACCCTCCTTCATGGTTGTAAGCCCCATTCTAACGCAGGGATGCGGCAGTTGCAACCCCCTATTTTGCGGTTTTCCCTGCTTTTTTGCGAAAAAGCATCCCGTGTGCCGCAGCACACGGGATGGAAAGTCAGCAAAAAGCTTCTGACCGCTCCGGAAAGGCCATGCAGACCGTTGGCCTATCAAAATCCGCGCATAGTTCGCCGCCCGCAGGCGGCGAAAAGGTCTGATCCATTTTGGCTGACGACCGGTGCGTCAGTCAAAATGCCTCTCAGACCGCAAGTATGGAATTTCTGCGGTCTGACGCAGAAATGATGCACGCAGCGGGCTGGGGCCTTTGGTGCAAGATCCAATGGATCTTGCACCAGATTTTTAGAACGACACCGTCAACAGCATCTTGAACCGCTCCTGCCCGTACACCGCATGGGGGATATCCTTGGGCATGATTAACGTCTCGCCCTGAGACACCAGAAAGACCTCGCCGCCCACGGTGAAGCGGCCGGTACCCTCCAACACCGTCACCATAGCGTCGCCGCCGGCGGCATGGGTGCTGATCTCCTCGTCCTTTTCAAAGGCAAAGAGGGTCATGCTGAGCTTGCTGTTCTGCACCAGTGTGCGGCTGATGATCTGGCCGTCCTGATAGTTCACCTGCTCCGCCATGTGCAGAACCTTCTGCTTTTCAATATTCTTATACATGATGGTGTTCCTCCCACAAAATAATAATGAAAGTAGTGTGGCCCGGTGCGTCGTTAAAAATCCAGCTTTGTCCGGACGCAGATCTCACGGATCTTGGCCTGCAGGCGCTTGAGATCCTCGAAGGTCTCCGGCTTCTTGCCGGGGTCCCGCAGCAGGGCCGCCGGGTGGTACATGGCCATTTTCTCCATGCCGTCCTGCTGAAAGAACTGGCCGTGCTCCTGCGTGATGCGGAAATCGGCCTTGATGAGCTCCATGGCGCTGATGCGCCCCAGACACACCAGAATTTTCGGCTGCATCAGCTCCATTTGCCGCCGCAGATAGCCGCTGCACGCCTCCTTCTCGGTGTTCAGCGGATCCCGGTTCTGAGGCGGGCGGCACTTGACGCTGTTGGTGATATAGATGCGCTCACGGGACAGGCCGATCATTTGCAGCATATCGTCCAGCAGCTTCCCGGCCCGGCCCACAAAGGGCTCCCCCTGCTTGTCCTCGTTGGCGCCGGGGGCCTCCCCCACCAGCAGCACCTCCGCCGCCGGATCGCCCACGCCGAACACCACCTGGGTCCGCTCCTGTGCCAGACTGCACGCCCGGCAGGCCAGACACCGCTGCCGCAGCTGCTCCCACTGCTGGTCCATGGCCGCTCCTCCTCTCTCACATTCGATAGTACCACCGATATCAGGCGCATTGACCCTTGCTTATCGACGGTATCAGCATAGCAGAAAAAAATGGCTTTGGCAAGTGGGGATACCCACTCTCCTCCGGGACACACTGTCTCCAGAAAGGAGACGCTGCCCATGTACCTCTGGAGCTTTCTGACCTACGGCTTTCTGGGCTATCTGCTGGAGAAGGTCTATGCCCTTGTCACCCGTTCCCGCCACACCGTCCGCAAGGGGTATCTGCTGCTGCCGGTGTGTCCGGTATATGGCCTTGCCATGCTGGCGGTGCTGGCTCTGCCGCCGGATATGACAGACACCTTCTGGCACTTGGCCCTCTATGGCGGGCTTACCGCCACCGCCGTGGAGTACGCCGTCCACTTCTGCTGCGACAGGCTGCTGGGAGTCATGTTCTGGGACTACTCCTCCACCAAAATGGACCTGAACCGCCGGGTATGCCTGCCCTTTGCCCTGATCTGGGGGCCTCTGGCAGCCATGACCGCCCGCTATATCCATCCGCTGCTGCGGCCGTGGCTTACCGCCGTGCCGCCGTGGCTGACGCTGGCGGTATGGCTGCTGCTGACCGCCGACAGCTTCTTCACCGTCCGTCTGCTGCTTCAATATCACGACATCGATCTGCTGGGCTGGAAAAACCTCCTGCGCCGCCGCTCCGCCGCCTGACCTCTCCGTTCACAAATCGTTTACACGGTGCCGCTCCATTTGTTCTTGACGGTGCTTCCATTCCGTGGTAATATTTAGCACGCTAACATTTAGCCAGCTAATGATTCAGAGAGGAGGGATCTGCCTTGAGCAGTACCTGTCAGAGCGATCATCTGGGACGGCTGCTGGGCCAGTGCGAGCATCGGATGCGGATGGTCATGGACCGCTCGCTGCGGCAGTACGGCGTCACTCCGGTCCAGTGCCGGGCGCTGATGTACCTGCACCGCCAGTCGGAGCCGGTCACCCAGCGGCAGCTGGAGCAGTATATGGCCGTGAAGCCTTCCACCATCAACGGCATCGTGGGCCGTCTGGAGGAGAAGGGCCTTCTCACCAGAGATGCCTGCCAGCAGGACGCCCGGTGCCGTGTCCTCCGGCTGACGGAGGAGGGCCGCCGCCTCCGCAGCGACTTCATCCGCATCGCACAGGACACCAACCGGCAGATGGAACAGGGCTTCTCCCCGGAGGAGCTGGCCGCCCTGCACCGCTATCTGGAACGGGTGGCGCAAAATCTCGCAGCGCAAACGGAGGAAACAGAACTATGATACGCAAGCTTGCCCCGTATACCAAGGGGTACCGGGTCTACATCCTGCTGGGCATCCTCTGCTCGGCAGGCGAAGCGGTGCTGGAGCTGATGCTGCCCAAGGCCATGAGCAACATCGTGGACTACGGCATCGGCGGCAACGGCGGTGCCGGCGACCGCACCTACATCCTTACCATGGGCCTGAAGATGGTGCTGATGGCCCTGATCTGCCTGGCGTTGGGCGTGGGCGCAGCGGCGCTGGCCGCCAAGGCCGGCATGGGCTTCGGCGCCAACGTCCGTGCAGCGGAGTACCGGCAGGTACAGCGCTTCTCCTTTTCCAACATCGAGCACTTTTCCACCGCCTCCCTCATCACCCGGCTCACCAACGACGTCTCGTCGGTGCAGATGACCCTGATGATGGGGATGCGGATGCTGGTGCGGGCCCCGGTGATGCTCATCACCGCTCTGGTGATGGCCCTTCGCATCAGCCTGCAGCTGAGCCAGATCTTTCTGGTGATCCTGCCGCTGCTGGCACTGATGGTGTTCATCGTGCTGCGGTATGTGGGGCCCTTCTTCACCTCCCTGCAAAAGGCCACTGACGGTCTGAATCTGGTGGTGCAGGAGGATCTGAACGCCATCCGGGTGGTGAAATCCTTCGTCCGGGAGGACCGGGAGAAGGGGAAGTTCTTCCAGCGCAGCGAGACCCTCCGCCAGACGGCGGAGCGGGCCTTCGGCTTCGTGCTGACCTTCATCCCCATGGTGAACCTCATCATGGGCGGCACCATCGTATCCATCATGTGGCTGGGCGGCCACTATGTGGCCGGTGGTCAGATGCTCTCCGGCGACCTGCTGGCCTTCTTCACCTACGCCTCCGAAATTCTCATGTCTCTGATGATGGTGGCCATGGTGATGATGGTACTGACCCGCTCCATCGCCTGCGGCAAGCGCATTGTGGAGGTGCTGGAGGAGCAGCCGGAGATCACCGACGACGATGCCGTGAAGGAGATCGCCGACGACGGCACCGAGAGGGAGCTCACCCTCTCCGACGGTTCCATCCGCTTTGACCACGTTTACTTCAAATACCATCCCGACAGTGCCGAGTGGAACCTGACGGACATCAACTTCTCCATTGCCAGCGGCATGACCGTGGGCATTCTGGGTGGCACCGGCAGCGCCAAGAGCACACTGGTGAGCCTGATCCCCCGGCTGTATGAGGCCACGGAGGGGGCCGTCTATGTGGGTGGCCACAACGTCAAGGACTACACCATGGAGACGCTGCGGGAGGGCTGCGCCATGGTGCTGCAGAAGAACACCCTGTTCTCCGGCACCATCCGGGATAACCTCCGCTGGGGCGACGAGAACGCCACCGACGAGGAGATGGAGACCGCCTGCCGCATGGCCTGCGCCGACGAGTTCATCTCCCGGATGCCCGACGGCTACGACACCCGCATCGAGCAGGGCGGCACCAATGTCTCCGGCGGACAGAAGCAGCGCCTATGCATTGCCCGTGCCATTCTCCGCAAGCCCAAGGTGCTGATCCTGGACGATTCCACCTCCGCCGTGGACACCGCTACCGACGCCAAGATCCGTGCGGCGCTGAAGGAGGCGCTGCCCGGCTCCACCAAGCTTATTATTGCCCAGCGCATCTCCTCCGTTATGGACGCCGACGTGATCTTGGTGCTGGACGACGGCAAGATCTCCGGTATGGGAACCCATGAACAGCTGATGGCGTCCAATCAGATCTATCGGGAAGTCTATCAGTCTCAGCAGGAAGGGGTGAGCATCGATGGCTGAACAGAAAAATTCCATGCCGCCCCGCCGTCCCGGCGGACCCGGCCACGGCCCCCGCAGCCACGGTTATCAGCGCCCTCAGGACCTGCGGGGCACGGTGAAGAAGCTGCTGCACTATGTGGGCCGCTATAAGGGTCTGCTGGTGCTGGTGGCCGTCTGCCTGCTGCTCAGCTCCGTGGGCTCCGTGGCCAGCAGCTACTTTCTCAAGCCCGCCATCAACGACTACATCCTCCCCGGCGACTTCGCCGGTCTGCTGAAGCTGCTGGTGCTGATGGGACTGGTGTTCGTGCTGTCGGCCTTGTGCTCCTATGTGTACTCCCGCATCATGGTGCGGGTGTCCCAGCGCACGGTGGCCGCCCTGCGGCAGGATCTGTTCGACAAGCTGCAGGAGCTCCCCCTGCGCTACTTCGACACCCACCTGTCCGGCGACCTCATGAGCCGCTTCACCAACGACATCGACACGGTGTCCGAGATGATCAACAACAGCTTCGCCAATGTGCTGTCCAACTCCCTGACGTTCCTATGCACCATCGGGATGCTGCTGTACCTGAACTGGGCGCTGACCCTTATCACCTTCGCCTTTCTGGGGCTGATGCTGCTGGTGGTGAAGGTCATCGGTGGACGCAGTCGGGTCAGCTTCCAGCGGCAGCAGGCCGCTCTTGGCGACCTCAACGGCTACATTGAGGAGATGATCGAGGGCCAGAAGGTCATCAAGGTGTTCCACCACGAGCAGCAGGCCATCGACCAGTTCTCTGCCCGCAACGATACCTATCAGACGGCGGCCACCATGGCCCAGACCTACGCCGGGTCCATGATGCCCGCCACCGCCAATCTCTCCCGCATCAACTACGCCGTCACCTGCTGCGTAGGCGGACTGCTGGCCATGGGCGGTGTGTTCGATATTGGCTCTCTGGGGGCCTATCTGCTGTACGTCAAGCAGGTGTCCCAGCCGGTGAGCCAGATCAGCCAGCAGGTGAACACCATTCTGGCCGCCATAGCCGGCGCCGAGCGTATCTTCGCCGTCATGGAGGCCCAGCCGGAGGAGGATGAGGGCCAGACCACCATCGTCCGGGTGGAGAAGCACGGCGACACCCTCACCGAGGTACCTCAGCGCACCGGCCACTGGGCATGGAAGAAGCCCGACGGCTCCCTGACAGAGCTGCGGGGCGACGTGCGCTTCGACCACGTCACCTTCGGCTACGATCCGGATAAGGCGGTGCTCCACGATATCTCCCTCTTTGCCGAGCCCGGTCAAAAGATCGCCTTCGTGGGCTCTACCGGCGCCGGAAAGACCACCATCACCAACCTCATCAACCGCTTCTACGACATCCAGCAGGGAACCATCACCTACGACGGCATCGACGTCCGGGAGATCCGCAAGAACTCTCTGCGGAAGTCGCTGGGCATCGTCCTGCAGGATACCCACCTCTTCACCGGCACCATTGCCGACAACATCCGCTACGGCAAGCTGGACGCCACGGATGAACAGGTCCGGGCCGCCGCCAAGCTGGCCAACGCCGACACCTTCATCCGCCATCTGCCCCAAGGCTACGACACCGTCATCACCGGCGACGGCGGCAGTCTCAGTCAGGGGGAGCGCCAGTTGCTGGCCATTGCACGGGCTGCCGTGTCCGATCCCCCGGTGCTGATCCTGGACGAGGCCACCTCCTCCATCGATACCCGCACGGAGAAGCTCATCGAGCAGGGCATGGACTCCCTGATGGAGGGCCGCACGGTGTTCGTCATCGCCCACCGGCTCTCCACCGTCCGCAATGCGCAGGCCATTCTGGTACTGGAGCAGGGTCAGATCATCGAGCGGGGCAACCATAAGACACTGCTGACCCAGAAGGGCAAGTACTATCAGCTGTATACCGGCCAGTCCGAGCTCAGTTGATGGGGCAGTGAACCTGCAGGCTCCCATAACACCAGATTCCCATGAAAGGAGGCCGGACAGAGTCCGGCCTCCTTTTTTACGCACTTACATTTTTATAATTGTGTATCCTCCTCTGTCACTCCGCCCAATGGCAGGCCCGGCTGACGGCCTTTTTCCACAGGCGGTACTCATCGTCGCAGTCTGCCTGGGGCCGCTGGGGCAGGAACATCCGCTGGCTGCGCCGCAGAGCCGCCAGCTCCTCCGTATCCCGCCACAGACCGCAGGCCAATCCCGCCAGCGATGCTGCGCCGAAGGCAGTGGTCTCCACCATGGTGGGGCGGTCCACCGGGATCCGCAGCAGATTCGCCTGCATCTGCATGAGGATGTCCGACACGCTGGCCCCGCCGTCGGCCCGCAGGGCCGTGATGTCGCACCCGGCATCCTGCCGCATGGCCAGCATCAGATCCGTCACCTGATAGGCGATGCACTCCAGCACCGCACGGGCGATATGGGCCCGGCTTGTACCACGGGTGATGCCCAGAATGGCCCCACGGGCGTACATATCCCAATAGGGCGCACCCAGCCCGGTGAAGGCCGGAACCACCACCACGCCGCCGGAGCTTTCCACGGATTCCGCCAGCCGGTCACACTCCGGGGCGGAGTCCACCAGCCGCAGCTCATCCCGCAGCCACTGGATGGTGCTGCCGCCGTTAAAGACGCTGCCCTCCAAGGCATAGGTGGTCCTGCCCCCTACGCTCCATGCCACGGAGCTCACCAGCCCCGCCCGGCTGCGGACCGGCTCCGTCCCCACGTTCATCAGGGTAAAGCAGCCGGTGCCGTAGGTATTCTTGGCCTCGCCGGGATGGAAGCAGGCCTGCCCGAAGAGGGCCGCCTGCTGGTCGCCGGCGGCACCGCACACCGGTACTCCTACCAGCGTCTCCAGGCCGGGGATGCCCGGCTGCACCGTGCCGTAGACGGCGCTGTTCTCCACCGGCCGGGGCAGCATACAGGCAGGGATCTGCAGCAGGCGGCACAGCTCCTCATCCCAGCACAGCCGGTGGATATCAAAGAGCATGGTGCGGGAGGCGTTGGAGTAGTCGGTGACGTGCTGCCCCGTCAGCCTCCAGATGAGCCACGTCTCCACCGTGCCGAACAGCAGCTCCCCCCGTTCCGCCCGCTGCCGGGCGCCGGGGACGTTATCCAGGATCCAGCGGATCTTGGTGCCGGAGAAATAGGCGTCGATGAGCAGTCCCGTGGTGGAGACGATGCGCTCCTCCAGTCCCTGCCGCTTCAGCTCCTCGCACAGCTCCGCCGTCCGACGGCACTGCCAGACGATGGCGTTATACACCGGCTGGCCGGTGGCCTTATCCCAAACGATGGTGGTCTCCCGCTGGTTGGTGACGCCGATGCCGGCGATGCTGCCCTCCGGCAGCCCCCGGATGGCCTCCGCCGCCGCCAAACGCTCCGTGTCCCAGATGGTCATGGGGTCGTGCTCCACCCAGCCCGCCTGCGGATAGATCTGGGGAAAGGTGTGCTGGGCCTTGGCGGCGATCTGCCCCGCCCGGTCAAATACGATGGCACGGGAGCTGGTCGTCCCCTGATCCAGTGCCAGAATATACGATGCCATAGCCGTCTCCTCTTTTCTTTTTGGTGGGTTTATGGTATACTGTCCATAGAATGGTTCTTATTTTACCATAGGAAGGATGAAATTTCCATGACAAATCTCACCGAGTTCACCTTTCTCTCCAGCGACGGCAAGACCCAGCTCCACGCCATGCAGTGGCTGCCGGAGGGAACACCCCGTGCCGTGCTGCAAATTTCCCACGGCGTAGCCGAGCATATCGGCCGCTACGACGGCTTCGCCCGCTACCTCAATGAGCAGGGGCTGGCGGTGGTGGGCCACGACCATCTGGGCCACGGCGGCTCCCTGCCGGAGGGCGGAACCCCCGTCTACTTTGGTGACGGCACCCCGTGGGAGACGGTGGTGGCGGATATCCAGCTGCTGCACGAGCAGCTGCGGCGGGAGTTTTCCGGTGTGCCGCTGTGCCTCATGGGCCACAGCATGGGCTCCTTTCTGGCCCGCAGCTACCTGATCCGCTATCCCGGCACCCTGCGGGCCGCCATTATCATGGGTACCGGCTGGCAGCCACAGGCCAAGCTGACCGGAGGCCGTGCCGTGGCGGAGGTGGTCTGCGCCGCACAGGGGCCCTCCGCCGCCAGCAAGCTGGTGAACGATCTGGCCTTCGGCGGCTACAACAAGGCCTTTGCTCCCAACCGCACCGGCTATGACTGGCTGTCGGCAGACTCCGAAAATGTGGACCGCTACATTGCCGACCCCCTCTGCGGCGCCGATGCCACGGTGGGGCTGTTCCGCCAGATGCTCCACGGCATCGCCTTCAACCAGAACCCCAAGAATCTGGCCCGCATGGACAGCAGCCTGCCGGTGCTGCTGATCTCCGGCGACCGGGATCCGGTGGGCGATATGGGCAAGGGCGTCCGCCGCACCGCCGACGCCTTCCGCAAGGCGGGCCTGTCGGACGTGACTCTGAAGCTGTATCCCGGCCTGAGACACGAGATCCTCAACGAAGGCCCCATGCGCCAGACGGTCTATGAGGACATCTGGCACTGGCTGGAGCCGCATCTGCCAGCCCGTTAAAATCTTGCTCATTGAAATACGGTTCACCCGCAAGAGGGCAGCCTGCAGCTGCCCTCTTTTCTTTTTAGAAAATACTGGCTCCATTTTGTCATTTCTGTCATTCGGTCAGTCAAAAAATACCAGTTTTCAACATTTTTCTCATACTTTTCTCATATCGGGCTAATATGTCATTCTATGGAGAATTTGTGAGAATTTTTTGAATAAATCACGAGAAATCGGCTGGCTTTGCAGTGGAATTGGGGTATATTATAGCCTGCAAGCGTACAGGATCCGACGTAGGCGAATGCGTCGACGCGGGCTGTGCGTTTTATTCCTGTCCGTACATGACGGACTTTCGACCGGGAGGTGAGTGAAATGGCCTATATGCGCTTGGGCGATCTGCTGGTGGCGTCCGGGACCATCACAGGGCAACAGCTGGAGCGTGCTCTGGCACTCCAGAAGGAGACAAAGCAGCGGCTGGGCGATGTGCTGATTCAGAACGGCTTCATCACGGAGGCGCAGCTCATCGACGCTCTGCGAGTGCAGCTGGGCGTGGACTTTGTGGATCTGACGGCCATTTCCATCCCCGTGGAGCTGGCCCAGTATGTCCCCCGGAACATCGCCAAGAAATACTGCGTGATGCCGGTGAAGCTGGTACGCAACAGCCTGTATCTGGCCATGAGCGATCCTCTGGACTTCGTGGCTCAGGATGAGGTCAAAACCGCCTCCCGTAAGCGCATCATCCCCATGATCGCCACCCGCAAGGCCGTGGAGCAGGCCATCAGCCGCCTGTACGGCAACGGGGGTACGGCACGGGTCATCGAGGAGATGAAGCGAGAGGCCGGCAGCAGCAGCAGCGATGTCGTCCCCGCCCAAATGGTGCAGGACCGGCGGACCCTCGGGAGTCCGCCCCCACCATCCGCTTCGTTAACACCCTCATCGAGCGGGCCTATACCGAGCGGGCCAGCGACATCCATCTGGAGCCGCAGGAGGGTGAGATGGTGGTGCGGATGCGCATCGATGGTCTGCTCCGCCGCATCCTGACGGTGCCCTCCGGCCTGCAGAATACCGTGACCTCCCGCCTGAAAATTATGGGCGGTATGAATATTGCCGAGCATAAGATCCCGCAGGACGGCCACGCCATCCAGTCGGTGCGGGGCCACAGTCTGGACCTGCGTATCTCCTCCATGCCCACGGTGTATGGCGAGAAGATGGTGCTGCGTCTGCTGGACAAGTCCGCTCAGGCCCTCAGCAAATCCCAGCTGGGACTGGAGGGGCAGGATCTTGACAACTACAACGCTCTGCTGCGAAACACCAGCGGCGTCATTCTGCTGGTGGGGCCCACAGGCTCCGGTAAGTCCACCACCATGTGCAACATGATCCGGGATCTGTCCCGCGAGGAGATCAACATCGTCACGCTGGAGGACCCGGTGGAGTACCACATCCCCGGCGTCAGCCAGTGCCAGATCAACGAAAAGACCGGCATGACCTTCGCCAGCGGCCTGCGAGCCATCCTGCGTCAGGACCCGGACATCATCTCCGTGGGTGAGATCCGGGACGGCGAGACGGCCTCCATCGCCATGCGGGCCGCCATCACCGGTCATCTGGTGTTCTCCACTCTGCACACCAACGACGCCGTGTCCGCCGTATACCGGCTCAAGGACGTGGGCGTGGAGCCGTGGCTGGTGGCCAGCGCCCTGCGGGGCGTGGTGAGCCAGCGTCTGCTGCGGAAGGTCTGCCCCCACTGCAAGAAGGGCTATCAGCCCTCTGCCGAGGAGCTGGCCCTGCTGGGGATGCCGGAGGACAGCCATGTCACTTTCTATAAGGGCGAGGGCTGTCCGGAGTGCCATCACTCCGGCTATACCAGTCGCCGGGCCGCCTTCGAGATCCTGATGCTCAGCGGCCGCCTGCGGCGGCTCATCAGCGAGGGCGCCAACGAGGAGCGGCTGACGGAGGAGGCCCGCAAAAACGGCTTCCGCTCCATGAGGGAGAGCTGCCGCCGGCTGGTGCTGGAGGGGGTCACCTCCGCCGAGGAGGCCGCCCGCATCATCAACACCACAGTAGACGAGTAATTGCGTAAAACCCGGCACGGAAGGAGCGGAGACACGCCATGACCACATACCGTTACAAGGGCCAGACCAAGGACGGAACGGCTGTATCCGGCGTCATCCGGGCCTATGACGAGTTCGAGGGCCGCCAGCCGCCTGCGGGAGACCGTAGCCGTTATCACCCGGCTGGAGGAGGTACGGGAGAAGAAGGAAAACATCTTCAACCGCCCCATCGGCCTGAAGATCAAGGAAAAGGAGCTGGCCCTGATCTGCTCCCAGTTCGCCATTATCCTCTCCGCAGGTATGTCCATTCAGCACTGTGTGGAGATGGTGGCGGCCCAGACCAGGAACCGTCACATCCGCCAGATGCTGGAGAAGGTGGCCGAGGAGGTGGGCGCAGGCTACTCCATGGCCCAGAGCTTTGAAAACAACGCCCCCTATCTGCCCAAGACCTTCATCGAGACGGTCCGGGCCGGAGAACAGTCCGGCACGCTGGAGGAGTGCTTCCAGCGGCTGCACCGGTACTATGATAAATCCGCCAAGACCAAGGCCAAGGTGGTCAGCACCCTGACCTACCCCGCCATGGTCATTGTGGTGGCCATCGTCGTGTTTATTATCATCATCGCCGTGGCCGTCCCGGCCTTCAACGATGTCTTTGCCGAGATGGACACCCAGCTGCCGGGCATCACCCGTGTGCTGCTGGCCACCAGTGACTTCTTCGTGGGCTGGTGGTGGCTGCTTCTGCTGATCGCCGCCGGGCTGGGCATCGCCTATATGGTGGCCCGCCGCTCTGTTCAGGGCCGGAAGGCCATCGCCGCATGGAGCCTCACCAAGGCCCCCTCCACCAACTCCATACCCTCAACGCCGCCGCACAGCTCGCCCACAGCATGGCCACCATGCTGACGGCCGGTCTGCCGGTCCCCAAGGCTCTGGATGTGACCGGCAACATTATCAGCAACTACACCTTCGCACTGGCCGTGCAGGAGGTGAAGCAGAAGGTGGAGCGTGGCCGCACCATTTCCGAGAGCATGGGTCAGATCGAGTACTTCCCCAAAATGCTGACGGAGATGGTGGGCGTAGGCGAGCAGTCCGGCTCGCTGGAGGAGACGCTGGACGTCATCGGTGAATACTTTGACAACGAGGTGGAGGTCACCACCGCCCGCCTGCTGTCGGTGCTGGAGCCCATCATCACCATCGCTCTGGCGGTGATCGTGGTGGTGGTGCTGCTGCTGGCGGTGTATCTGCCGCTGTTCACCCTCTACGGCGGAATGTAAGGCCGCCGCACCCAAATTCATATCCTATCCGTATAACAACCCTGTACGGATCAAGATAAAAACCGCAAAAAAATAATAGGAGATGTAGAACTATGATGAAGAAACTGCAGAACAAGAAGGGCTTCACTCTGATGGAGATGCTGATCGTCGTCGCCATCATCGCTGTGCTGGTGGCCATCGCCATCCCCATGTTCAACGGTGCCCTGACCAAGTCCAAGGAGGCCGCTGACGTGGCCAATGTCCGTGCTACCTATGCCGAGTGGCAGACCGCTATGCTGACCGAGAACACCAAGGCTCCCGCTGATAAGGATGCTTTCCTGAAGGGTCCCACTGGTAACGATACCCTGACCCTGAACTATCCTGACAAGCTGACCGTCGCCAACGGCACCATCACCTACACCGCTTCTAAGCTGACCGATACTGCCAACGACAACAGCAAGGTCTACACTTGGACTCTGGGTACGCCCGATATTCACTAATTTCCGCTTGTCACATTCACACGCAACAGCTCCCGCACCGGCCCGGCCGGGCCGGCGACCCGTCTCTCATCGGGCGGGGATGGCCGTGGGTTGGCGTCCCTCCCCGCTCCGTGAGAGCAGTCCCATCTAAAGGAGAGCCTTCCCCATGCTGTATGCCGATCCCTTCCTAACTGTTTACTGCTGCCTGCTGGCCGCCCTGCTGGGTGCGTGCATGGGCAGCTTTCTGAACTGTGCAGCCTGGCGCATCGTCCATGGGGAGAGCGTGCTGCGTGGCCGGTCCCACTGCGACGCCTGCGGCCATGTGCTGGCGGTGCGGGACCTGATCCCGGTGGTCAGCTATCTGGCCGCCCACGGACGCTGCCGCTACTGCGGGGCCAAGCTCTCCCGGCGTCACGTTCTGGCCGAGGCCGTCTCGGCGCTGGTGTTCGTGACGCTGCTGCTGCATTATGATATTTCGCTCCAAACTCTCGAAGGCTGGTGCGTGGCCGGCATCCTGCTGGTCTGCTCCTTTGCGGATTTGGAGGGGTACATCATCCCCGACCGTTTTATAACGGTCGGCGTTGTGCTATTTATCACCACTCTTTTCTTCGCTCCCCAGCCGCTCCGGCGGGCGCTGGACGGCGCCATCGGCGGTCTGGCGGTGGCGGGGTGCGTGCTGCTTCTGGTGCTGGGAATGGAGAAGCTGCTGGGCCGTGAGGCCATGGGCGGCGGCGACATCAAGCTCCTGTTCCTGACGGGGCTGTTTTTAGGCTGGAAGCGGAACCTTCTGTGTCTGGTGGCGGCCTGCTTCATCGGCATCGTGTGGGGACTCCTGCAAAAAAAACGGGGCGGCGGCGAGGCCATCCCGTGGGGCCCCAGCATCGCCCTTGGCGCTTGGCTGACGGCGCTGTGCGGCCAACAGATCATCGACTGGTATCTGGGGCTGCTGTAATTCTTGAAAGTGAGGACGAGCATTTTGGAAAAGATCGTTGGCTTTGACATCGGTGAGAGCAGCGTCAAGCTGGTATATTTCGCCGGTGCGGACCTGAAAAAGGCCGTCACGGCGGAGCTGCCGGACAACATGGTCTCCGGTTCGAGGATTTTGTCCATGGATGCCATGGCGGACTTTCTGCGCCAGACGGCCAAAAGTAACGGCATCCCCCTGACCCATGCGGCGCTGGTGCTGCCCTCCACGGAGGTGTTCACCCGTGAGCTGGTGATGCCCGCCATGACGGAGCAGCAGCTGCTGTATAACCTGCCCTATGAGTTCCGGGACTATCTGACGGAGGAGAAGAACAAGTACTTCTTCGACTATTCCATGCGGGAGGTGCTGCGGGACGAGTCCGGCCAGCCCACGGAGATGAATCTGCTGGCCTGCGCCACCCTGAAGAGCACCGTGGAGAGCTATCGGACCATGCTGCGCCGGGCGGGCTTCCGCCTGCGGGTGCTGACCCCCAGCGAGTGCGCTTACAGCGCCGTGCTGCAGGCCTACTACCGCCGCACCCGGCAGGAGGGCCGTGACCTGTGCGTGGTAAATCTGGGCCACAGCGCCACCTTCCTGTATATCTACCGGGGCGGCCACTTCGCCAGCCGCCGGGAGATTGAGGTGGGGGTGTCCGATCTGGAGCATCTGGTGGCCGATCAGTGCAGCGTGGACGTCCACGTGGCTCACGAGTATGTGCGCCAGAACTACAACCATGTGCTGGAGTCGGAGCAGGCCCGTGAGCTGTATGGCCGCATCGCCGTGGAGGTGGTGAAGGCCGTGAACTTCTTCAACTACAACAACCGGGAGCGGGAGCTGACGCAGCTGTGCCTGTGCGGCGGCGGCAGCGCCATTCAGCCGCTGTACGACACCATCGCCGATACCACCGGCATGACGCTGCACACCTCCGCCGAGCTGCTGGGCCAGCGGATGTCCACCGAGGAGCCGTGGATGTACCTGCGGGCCATCGGCGGCGTGGATCTTGGCATCAAGGGGGGCCTGCGATAATGGCAGAAAAGATGAAAAAGGGGCCTTCGGAGGCCGGTCGCAAGACCCTCAAATGCCCCCATAAGCAGGGCATCAATCTGAATATGCGGGAACAGAAGGGCAATCCCCGTCTGACCCTGCTGGTGGGCTGTCTGGCCATCGTCATTCTGGCGGGCTGCGTGGCCAAGTTCGGCGTCATCGACCAGTACCGCCGGCTGGATGCGGCGCAGGCCGCCTATGCCTCCGTTCACACGGAGTATACCCAGATGCAGGAGCTGCTGAAGGGCTACGACCGTCTGCTGATGGAATACCGCACCTACTCCATGGAGTGGGCCACCGACGGCAGCGAGGACAACGGCAAGCTGACCCCCAAGATGGAGATCATCAACAAGGAGCGTCTGCTGCTGAAGGTCACCTGTGACACGCCCCGTGACCCCCTGCACTTCTATGTGACGGTGACGGACGCACAGGGCCACTCCACCGGGCGGATGGAGCTCACCGGCTCCGAAGTCAACGTCTCCTACCGCACCTATACCGTCACCATGGTGCTGGACGACCTGACGGAGGGCAAGCGCTTCTCCCAGCAGCGCCGCTTCCGGCAGCTGACCCCCGGCTCCGACCTGACCCTGAAGGTGGAGGTGGAGAGCGACAGCCGTCTGGTGGACTCCGTCACTGGCAAGCTCACCACCAACAGTCTCTTTGCCGAGGTCCGGAACGGCGGCACCACCGCCGTGGTTACCTATGCCCGGCATCTGCAAAATCTGGACGAGGGCTCCGGTCTGCCCACCGCCATCACACGGGCGCTGCAGGAGCAGGATATCCAGTTCGTCAACACCGGCATGGACGACGGCTGGGACAGCTGCTATCCGGGTCGGAGGTTCACCCCCATCTATAACGAGAACCTCACCTATTACGACAGCACCGTCGCCGTAGGCACCCAGTCCTATCACCCTGTGATCTATGAGCTGCCGGTGGATACCGACGGCGACGGCGGCCTGTTCGAGAGCTTCCGGGGCACCTTGCGAAACATCCGTCTGTGCGGTGCCGAGATCAGCGCCGGCGGCAATGCCGGCGGTCTGGCCGGCTCCCTCCGGGGCGGCACCACCATTGAGGGCTGTCAGGTCTACCTGAGCCCCACCCGTGACAAGCTCAACAGCAAAAACGAGCAGGATATCTGGATCAGCGGCGCCACCGCCGGTGGTCTGGTGGGCCGCTGTGGTTATGACCTCACCGTCCGCAACAGCTTCGCCTCCACGGTGCTGGAGGGCGGACGCTGCGCCGGCGGTCTGGTGGGCTACATCAGCGGCACCCGCACCGTCTATGTGGAGCACTCCTACGCCGACTGCTACCTCTACGCCTCCGGCACCACCGGCGGCCTCATCGGCAGCTGAATAACCTGAGCCTGTACTATGAGCAGTACAGCCCCCTGCTGGCCAAGGACACCACCCTCCAGCAGGAGCGCAGCATCGACTACTCCGGCTACGACTGGGAGAACTACGGCCGCAGCGGCGCCGCCGTCACCAGCCAGCAGCCCATCGGCAGCAGTGCCGTCGTCCCCTTTACCCACATCTATGACGGCGGCACCTATCCCATCGCCGCTGTGCCGCTCCAGAGTCCCAACGGCGGCGACTACGCCGGACTCTTCGGTCTGAATCAGGGTAGTCTGCGGAATGTGGCGCTCACCACAGCAACACCCTGAACACCGATGGGCAGGCCTATCTCTATCCCACCAGTCTCACCGGCCACGGCAGCCCCGTCCACTACGGCGACTGGGTTACCCCCGCCGATCTGGGTACGCTGGGCATGGTGTACTGGGAGCACGAGGAGGGCGGCAGCCTCTGCACCGCCCACGACGACGGCGGCAAGATCACCGCCTACGGCTACGGCTACTACTGGTCCAAGGGCGAGACGGAGCCCCTGCTGGAGACCCAGCGCATCGCTCTGGACGGCCGCAACACCGAGGCGGCGGCGGAGCTGGAGAAGCAGATGCCTCCGTTCAGCTTCGTCACCTATCAGACCTCCGACACCGGTCTGCGGCTCCTCAGCGGCACCACCGGCAACGGCCACTGGTTCCTGTCTCAGGGGGATGTGTGGTTCACCTACACCGTCAGTCCCTTCTTCGCAGATTCCTACGCCGTCACCGCCGTCAGCACCGGCATTACCGGCGGCACCACCGGCGTGGAGCCCGGCACGGATGCCCTGCCCTATCAGGTGCGGTCCGTGGAGCAGCTGCAATACATCAACTGGAGCTACTACGACAATCAGGGCAGCTCCACCCGTGACGTGACGGACAGCGGGAGTATGTACAAGTACTACCCCTATCTGCAATATAGCCGTGTCACCTGGGGCTACCAGAGCAAGGAGGATGCCATTGCCGGCGACTCCACCGGCGGCACCCGTCCCATCCGCACGTGGAAGCAGAGCCATGACCTCAACGGCCAGAGCCTGGCGGATCCCACGGATGCCTCCCTGAATTACAGCTTCCATCCCATCGCCGGCTCTGTCTACGACAGCGGCAGCAGCACCGACTACCGTATGGTGCTGTACAACTGGTTCGGCAGCAAGTACGACGGCCAGAGCTACTACATCAAGAACGTGAACATCGACTCCTACTGCTACAACGTGGGCCTCTTCGGCACCACCGCCGGCGCAGAGATCGCGAACATCGTCCTTTATAGTGACAACGGCGCCGTCATCCAGCGCAATACCGATCCCACGCCCTCCAGCGGCACCCGGACGGTGCGCCAGTATTCCACCTCCTACGCCTTGGGCGGTCTGGTGGGCATCGCCTATGACTACAACAGCAGCATGGGCAACGGCAGCATCACCAACTGCGCCATCGCCGGCTACACTGTGGCCGACAACAGCCGTAACAAGCAGCATCTGGGTGAGGCCGCCATCGGCGGGCTGGTGGGTGTCTCCAGCGTCAACCTCAACAAGTGTTCCGCCGTGGTGGATCTGCAGATCAACTGCACCCACGTCGATACCAACGGCTACATGAACGCCGCCCGCTACGGCAACTATGTGCGTGTAGGCGGTCTGGCCGGCGGTGTGCGCTTTGCGGTAACGGACTGCTACACCGGCGGTACCATCACCGTTGGGGAGGAGACCCTGAAGGAGCGTGTCCCCGTGGGCAGCAACAACAATGTCTTTGCCGACGGCAGCTCTGCCGTCCGGGTCAAGATGAATTCCGGCGGCGTCTCCGGCCCCGATACCTATGTCTATATCGGCGGTATGGGCGGCAGCGGCTTCTCCGCCAGCTTCACCAACTTTGTCAATCGCGTCGACAGTTCGGATGGTCAGCCCACTTTCAATAACTGCTACACCTACATGGAGTTCCCGGACATGGAGGGTACCATCACCGGCATCTCCCTTATGGGCAGTATTGCCGACCGAGCCGGTGCCAGCACCAATGCAAAGCTCTATATCAATAACTGCTACTACCTCAACAGCAGCAAGAACAGCATTTCTTTCGACGATCTGCCCAAATACTACGGCAAGGGTAATTCCGGAAGCAACTCCCTGAGCGGGCTGCTGCGTACAGAAGCGGCACGGGGAAAAATGCTCAACGGCGATCTCAGCTACCTCCGTAATTACGGCTGGAACGGTGGTTCCAACACGTATAGCATCAAGGGCCTGACGGGCCTGACCTATGAGCAGATGTCCCAGCGCACCGGTGCCAACATCGTCACCCAGAACACCGGCACTGCACAGCGCTACGATAGCTTCGCCGCCGCTCTGGGCAGCAGCTTTGCGTGGGTCACTACCATGGAAAACGGCGCCGAGGTCCACGGCAAATACAGCTTCCCCGGCAGTGACGAGGCCCTGCAGGGTCAGGACTTCCCCTTCCCCACTGTGCTGGTCCAGGATAACGTCTTTGGCCGGGCCCGTCTGCACTACGGCTGGTGGCCGTCATCCGGTCTCTATTGGAGCAAGGGCTTGCTGACGCTGGACATGATCACCGACTATGATGCCGCCGGCGGCGAATCCGCCGTGACGCTGGATCTGCGGTTCGAGGGCACGGATCCCGGCACGGAGCTCCCCACCCTGTCCTATACCAAGGACGGCATCGTCACTGCCGAGCTTCAGCCGGACGGCACGGGCCACTACAAGGTCCGCATCGTGGGACAGGCCATCGGCTCCACCGAGATCATCGCCACACTGGGGGATTACACCGCCCGTCTGGCAGTGGACGTCACCGCCAAGCTCTCCATCTCCGTGGATCAACTCTCCGTAGAGCAGTATGTAGGCGAGAGTACCACCCTCACCCTCACCGCACGGGACGGCACCGGTCAAGTGCTCACCGGCGTCAAATGGGACGTGGTCAGCGGCTCTGACCGGGTGGTCACGCTGTCCCCGGTGAGTCGGGATCAGCAGGTCACCGTCACCGGTAAGGGCGAGGGCGAGGAGACTCTGCTGGTGCAGGCCGGTGTCACCGTGGGCCAGCGCACCTTCACCAGTGAGCTGCGCCTCACCGCCACCATCCATATGCAGGGCGTGCTGGGCATCGCCCATGTGGGCGATGGAGACGCCGTGTATCGTCAGGGCATCCTGAATCGGGATGCCACCGACTGGGATACCCCTCTCGGCCCCGCCGAGGGCGATGTCCCCGATCACGAGGGTCTGTACCTGTACAGCCGTGGCAAGGCGGCGGACTTCCGGTACTTCACCGTAACGGCCCTTACCGTTCTGGATAGCACCGGCACTTCCCACGATATGCTCTCCACCGCCGATGAGGACTACCGGGTCACCGTAGGCGACGTGGTGGCCGCCCAGCAGGAGGGCGACTTCAGCTATCGCCCCATCACCATCCACGGACGGCAGCAGGAGACAGTCACCCTGCAGGTGACCCTCACCGACACCCGCACCGGCCGGCCCTATACGCTGGATATCCCCTATACCCTGACGGCGGAGGATACGCAGATCACCGCCACCTTCGTGGTGGGCCGCCTGCGGCTGGAGAAGGCCGTTCCCTTCGGCCAGCCCGCCGCCGGCTTCCTCCCCACGGAGGAGGAGCTTGTCTCGGCGCCCCGGCCCGTTGTGGGCTGGACCCCCAGTCCCGACCTGCCCCTGTTCCAGGATACCACCTTTGAACCCATCTATCAGGATACGGAGGAGCCCGGTCTGCTCCGCTGGCGCTGGACCCGATAACCGTTTTGCAGAAAGGAGGCCGTTGGAATGAAAAAGTGTACAGACCGGAAGGGCATCACCATTCTGATGGCCCTCCTCCTGCTGCTGGTGGCCAGCATGGTCAGCGTAGTGATCCTTACGGCGGCCACTACCGCCGCCCGGCACATCTCCAACGACCGCCAGAGCCAGCAGGCCTATCTCACCGTCAGCTCCGCTGCGGAGCTGTTGCGGGACGATATCCTCTCCTCCGGCTATGAGCAGAAGGTCACCCGCCGCCCCACTGCCACCGGCAGCTATATCGAGCGGACGGAGGTAACTCAGACCCCGCAGGGGGCCATGAAGGTCTGGCTGGAGCGGGGCATCGAGGCCGTGGGCCGTGGCATCGCCTATACCGACGTCATCACCCTCACCCCGGATGCTGCCAGCGGTCTGGACGCCGTACAGGCGGAGTTCACCATGACCCCCGCCTACGACATCACCGTGACCCTTTCTCTGGCGGACAGCAGTCAGGGCAACTGCCTTATGACCCTCACCCTCAGCGGCGAGCGGAAGCAGCAGGTCACCATCGTCACCGGCGGCAACACCAAGACGGGACAGACCTCCGTTACCACCACCATCTCTTGGGACACACCGCTCATTGAAAAGGGGGTCACCGGATGAAAAAGCTGAAGAACCAGAAGGGCGAAACTCTGGTGGAGACTCTGGTGTCCCTGCTGATCATCGTGCTGGTGTTCGTCTTTCTGACGGGCTCCGCCGTGGCAGCCGCCAAGATCAACGCCAAGATCCGGGACACCGACGTCTCCTTCCGGTACAGCGATGCCCAGTCCGAGGGCAACGCCCAGCTGCGCCTCTCCGGGCGCAGCGGCCAGACCGGCAGCACCTCGGTGGAGGTCTATCAGGAGAACGACTACCGCTACTATGTGTCGGAGGATACGCCATGAAAAAACTCCGTGACCGGCAGGGCATCACCCTGACCGAGATGCTGTGTACGGTGCTGATCGTGCTGCTGACGGCGCTGCTGGTAGTGGGCATCCGCTTTGCCGGCAAGACCTATACGGAGTCCATGCGGCTGTCGGAGGCGCAGGAGCTTTGCTCCACCCTCACCAGCGTCATCAGCGACAAGCTGCGCTTCTGCGGCACCGTGACGCAGGATGAAAACGGCGGTCTGACGCAGATCTTCATCCAAAACGTGGGCAGCGTAGAGGGTAAGGGCGATGCCTTTCAGATCGGTGAAGACGGCCAGCTGGCGCTGGGCGATCGTCACCTGCTGGGCTCCGCCTCCTACCCCAAGGGTCTGCAGGTAACATCCTTTACCCTGCGCTACGATGCCTCCACCGACATTTTCTCCGTCACCCTGGAGATCGGGGACCGCTCCCGGCAAACCCTGTCCCAGACCTCCTTCGAGGTCAAGCGCATCAATCGCACCGTGACCTGATGCGCCCACGGCCCGCAAGCGGTAAGCGGCCAAATGCAGAGATAACAAACGAACC
>ENA-OOZT01000879-OOZT01000879.1-human-gut-metagenome-genome-assembly--contig:-NODE-879-length-22674-cov-3.466643_pt1 | contig 22674 bp, 19 predicted proteins | sample MGYA00241192_ERZ501407 | MGnify/ENA primary metagenome ERZ501407 (study PRJEB25962, sample SAMEA2042911) | human gut metagenome | biome: human gut; feature: human-associated habitat; material: faeces...
ACGCAGGGGGTCTGGGGTTCGAGTCCCTAATTCTCCACCAAACGTAAGGCCGTTTACCTGAAAAGGTGAGCGGCTTTTTTTGTACCTACGTGCTTTTTAATATGCAAAAGTGAAACGGATTCACTTTTGCATATTGATAATGAAACGTGTAGGAGGCCCCCTTTTCAGTCGTTTGCAGCAAGTTTGTAGCAGATCTGTAGCAAAATTCGGGGAGGAACGGCAAAATGGCTCCGTAAACCCGATTTTTGCAGATTTTTGGGTATAAAATTTTATTCTCGAATTTTGTGCAGAATGACGGTAGTGCTTTTCATTCGGATTCTGATGCCGTATAATAAAGAAAAAGATCATGGATGAAAGGAAAAATCGCTGTGCGCTACACCATCCGGCATTTTGATTTGCCACTGCTTACCTTTGAAGCAAACATGGACAGTGCAGATACTGACCTCCATATTATAAAGGTCTACGAAGAAAACCGTTCTTTTCTACCTTTGAATCTGACTGTATCAGAAGATGGTGTAGAACGCTGGCTGCGGCATCGCGCAATTCCGAAGAACCGAGCGTATGTAGACGCTCTGCTCTCTAAGGTGGGGCTTTCTTTGAATCGACCGCTTGGAATTATTGCAGCCAATAAAGGACTTTCACTCAATGATTGCTTTTGGGTAGATGCAGAGGGCTCCGGTGATACCTTTGAAAAAGTAAATCTTTACGATAACCGATTCAGTCAGGTGCTGGCAGCAATCGCCTTTACAGGATATGGCAGCAGCATACGAACTTCGCTTGCGTCCTGCCCGGAGTTCTCGACCAACGGGATGCTGCCAAAATGCTGGCGCAGACAAAACGGAAAAATCTATCTTTATAAAGGTGGCACGTCAGGGTTCAGCAATCTGGGATTTGAACCGTACTCGGAAATGTATGCTTATCAAGTTGCACAGGTGATGGGCGTGAATGCGATTCGCTACACCCTGACAAAAGATCTGAAAAAGACGCTTTGTTCCAAGTGTGAGTTGTTCACCAGCAAAGAGTATTCTTATATTCCCATCGGACAGCTTGTGTCCAAAGGTGGAATAAAAGCAATTTTTGCGTATTATCAGACGTTAGGTCAGAACTTTGTGGATGCGCTGGAAGATATGCTGGTCTTTGATGCAATCATCTGCAATACAGACCGCCACTATGGAAATTTTGGTGTGCTGGTAGACAATAAAACCAACACGATTGCGGCACCTGCACCGCTGTTTGACCACGGAAACTCGCTGTTCAGTCTGGGCGGAACGGATCTTTGGGACAACCAGAAAGCATTTGATGAATATGCCCGCACACTGCTTCCGCTTGCATACGATGATTTTTTTGCAGCTGCAAAGAGTGCAATGAAACCTCGTCACCGTGCAATGCTCCATAAGCTGCTGGATTTCCATTTTGACCGCAGAGCGACACGTTATAATCTGCCGCCAAATCGCTTGAAGATGATCGAAAAAGAGGTACAGCGCAGAGCAAGGGTACTTTTAGGGTAAAAAAGAAAACCGTCAAACGTGAGAGATTTCTCTCATGCGTTGACGGTTTTTCTTGTCAGTGGAGGGGATGGCTTTCCTTGAAAGTGGCGAAAAATTTTATTGAAAGACTCCAAAGAGAAACAACGAGTTAGATGTGGAAACGGCTACTTTTGAATTTTCTCGATGAGACACTCGTGTTTTTTGGTGGCTTTATCATAGTTGATGCCCACTAGCAGAATGTTCCCTTGATAATCTTTCAAGGCGTTTCCATAGTGTTTCTCCTTGATTTGAGCAAGTGCACCAGATGCACTCTTGTTCCATTTCAGTTCGATTACTACTGCAGGTTTGTCTAGATGCATCCTGTGAGGAATCATACACACATCGGCAAAGCCTTTACCTGCAGGCAACTCCCGCACTATCGTGTAATACTCTCGTGCAAAATAGAAAGCCAGATTGATGATACAACTCAACGAATTTTCATCGTTATATTGAAGAACTGACACTTCTTCATGTGCTTTGTCAACTCCGGCGGCTACAGCATCCGCATCCATCGCCCATAGTGCTTCCAGCAGCCTGCGAGACGCTTCTATGGAATCCATTACACCGTGCCAGTTCATCGTGCTGAGGGCATTGACATATTCCTGCGAGACTTCCTTGTTGGGAATAGTCACGGATTCATCTATGCTATTGTAGGTCAGATAACCCAAATGCACCAGCAGGGTCAGAACATCGTCTTTGCTGGCAAAGGTGGTCATGTCATTGCTGAAAGTGCCCGTGTTGATTTTTATGGCTTCGCCTGCCAGCATTCGGACAACCGCATTCTGCAAGCCATCCATATCCATCTGGATATAAATTTTCAAGGCTTCATAGGTTTCGGTTTGATTCCAATAGGTGCCGAATTTGTGCCGCAGCATCGCATCCACAACAGATTTAGGGCTGTACATGGAATAATGCTCATCTCCGGACCGCCGATGCGCAATCAGGTCATAGCCATCATACCATGCTTTGGCCTCCTCAAAGCTCATCTGATACTTTTCGCAAAGAGCAGACACTTCTGATTCGGTAAAGCCAAAATACTCTGCCAGTTCACCGGGATCGGTCATGGAATACTCAGTAAACATATTTAGTGCAGAGTGGGAGCCGTACTTTTTAATGGGTAAGATGCCTGTCATGTAGGCCAATGCAACGTAATCCTTGTCTTTGAGCCAAGCTCGCAGAAAGTCAAGATATTTCTTCTGCGCATCCTGATTTTGCTGGTATTCCCGAAACAGGCAATCCCATTCGTCAATCAAAATCACGAAAGAACGATTTGTTTTTGCATAAATGTCTTTCATGACCTGAATGAGGTTGTTTTTATCCCGAAAACGGACATTTTGAAAATGGTCCGTTAAATCAAATACAAGATATTTTTGCAGCATTGTTAGCATTTCATCCATGCTATGCGTCATGCTGAGAAATTCCTGCATGTTGACTTTAATTACGTCATATTGGTTGAGGTGCTGCTGATAAGATGACACATAGTGGATTTTCAAGGAACTGAACAACGATGCGGAATTCTCACCACGGTCATAGTAAGCGGCTAGCATATCGGCAGCCATCGACTTGCCGAAACGGCGAGGACGACTGACACAGATGAACTTCTGTCTGGTGTTCAAAACGGCATTGGTCTTTTCGATCAATCCGGTCTTATCTACATAGATTTCGGAGTTTAGGCTTTCCTGAAAGCCCTTGCTGCCCGGATTCAGATAGCTTCCCATATGATGCCTCCTATCCTGAAAATATCATTGTATTCATTATACTCTAATCCATCAGGAAGCACAAGAACGGGTTGATCAAAGCGAAAAGAAAACATCTTGTGTTGTGCATAGCGTAATTCTCATATAAAGCTCTTGCGTGTATACTCCTGCGGGAGTATAATTAGAGCGAGGAGGTGGTTCTGTGGAAAAAACAATTTATCACGGTTCGGATCATATTATTGAAAAGCCAAAGTTCAGCTATGGCAAGCCCTACAATGACTATGGCATCGGCTTTTACTGCACTCAGAACCCCAACATGGCCAAAGAGTGGGGCGTTGGCATCGACCACAATGGCTACGCTAACCGGTATAAAATCGAATGCGACGGTTTGACCATTTTGGATTTGAACGCTCCCGGTTACACGATGCTGCATTGGCTGACGATTCTTTTGGAGAACCGCGAATTCGATACTTCTGCCCCGCTGGCCGCAGAAGCCAAAGAATACCTGATGAACACTTTTCACCTCGACTATAAGTCTGCTGATATCATCATTGGCTACAGGGCAGATGACAGCTATTTTTCCTTTGCATCCGATTTTATCAACGGTGCAATCTCTTACCGCCAGTTGTGCAATGCCATGCGCTTGGGCAAGCTGGGGCAGCAGTTCGTGCTGAAAAGCAAAGCGGCCTTTGAACAGCTGGAATTTCTCGGCTATGAGACCGCAGACTCTAAAGAATGGTATAAGAAAAAGGCCTTCCGTGACCAGACAGCCCGCCGCCAATATTTTGACGTGGAACGCAACTGCCGTCAGAGGGGAGACCTTTATATTACCACGATTCTCGACGAGGAGATGAAGCCCAATGATCCACGCTTACGATAAAAGCTATCTTTCTGCTGCACAGAAAAATCTTGCCCGGATGTTGGATTATCTTGTCAACGATCTGCATTATCCGTTGGAGACGGCATGGCAGTGGTTTGTGACCAGTGAACTGTCTGCCCGGTTCGAGCAGGGGGATTGTTCTGTGTTGGTGGGCTTGTCCGGTGTAGAACTTGCCCGCGCTGTACTGGAGCAGGCGGGCGAAGCCGTGCCTATGCAGAAACCCTCGTATGCCTACGACCGCAGCCCGGAATACTGGACAGGCTGGGCTCTTGCCTATTACCAGTGGCTGACCGGTCTGCGCTTTGCGGAGATTGAACAGGCAGTGTCTATCACGAAAGTGCGGCTGCTGTATACGCCCTACCACGAGATGGATGTACGGCAGTTTGCAGACAAGATGAACGAGTTGTACCGTGCGGCAAAGCCGGAAACAAACCTGAAAGCCATGCGTGCCTTGGCCGGATTGAGCCAATCGGAACTGGCAGGACGGGCTGATGTGCCTGTGCGTACCATCCAGCAGTACGAACAGCGACAGAAGGACATCAACAAAGCACAAGCAGAAACGCTGCTTCGCCTTGCGCGTGCGCTGAATTGCAACGTAGAGGATCTGATGGAGAAAGTTCCACCGCTGAATTTTAAGTGAGAATGAAGCGATGAGACCTAACACAGATTGTGCAAAAAAGAAAGCTGCCATCCATGAGAGAAAGATTCTCACGGATCGGCAGCTTTTCTCTTTGAAGTTGTTATGCCTTCGTTGTGGTCAGAACTTCATCATTGACCAGCTGATTGGCCTTATCAAAGGCTTCGATCATCTGGGTCGCTTTCGGATGGAGATAGACTTCATCCAGCGTTTTGGATTTGGGCGTGTGCCCGACAGCGCGTTTCAGGATATCCTTGTTGACGCCTGCGCGGTCACAAAGGCTGGCGTAGGTATGGCGGGTGGTGTAGGGCGTATAGGTGGCGAGCTTCCCGGCAAACTCCGGTTTGCGCTTACCATTTTCGTCGTAAGGATTCGGCTGGATGCCGATTTCCTCCAGAAAAGGATAGAACTTGCGGTTGCGCCAGTTCTTTTCGTTCCAGAAACCGCCTTTTCCATTGGGAAAGAGCGGACCGTTTTCCACAGAGGTGGCATACACATGTTCAAAAACCGGAATGCCAAAGTCGAGAATGGGAATGATGCGGTTGCGTCCGGCCTCGGTCTTGCAGCCGCCGATCAGATAAGCACCGGATTCCGTGCGGTGAAAATCTTCGTGTTTGAAGTGCAGCAGCTCATAGATACGCACTCCGCAGGCCAGAAGAGCAATTACCATCTGCCCGGTGGGCGTGTTCTTCTGGCTCAGGATCAGCGTCACCTGTTCGTCCGTGAAAATCTCGCGTTCCGGAGATTTGCGTCCTTCGACTTTCAGGACAGATGCAAGGTTGGCATCCACGACACGCCAGCCAATGGCTGTGCGATACAGCTTACTGATAAGAGTACGCTCTTTTTCCAACATACTTTGAGACAGTCCGTTATCGGCCATCTTATCAAGGATGTTTTGGAAGTCCTGCGCATAGAGGGCGGCAATTTTGAAGTGCCACAGCGGGCGGAGATATTTCCACGCAATGTCATAGAGCTCGCGAGCCTTATCGGATCGGCCCTTATATTCACGGGACTCTTTGAACATCCGGAAGCAGTCCTGCAGGGTAGAGTCCTGATAGGGTGTGGCCGGACGCTTCATCATTTCGGCGCGGACAGCTTCTGCTTCTTCACGGGTGACGTAGGTGCCAACAGCCTTCATGACTGTAATTCCGGTGTGAGGATCAGGGATCGGCATTCGGAGCAACCATGGTTTCCGGCGTGTTCCGGACATTCGTGTGATGCTGCCATTGCCAGACGAGGCTTTCAGCCGGGGTGATTCTCGTTTGGCTGGAACGGCAGGTGGAGCTATTGCACCGGGGGATGGCGCTGTGCCAACGGGATGCCCGCAGGCAGAGCAGAATTTAGCGGTATCTGAGATTTGATGACCGCAATTTTCACAGAACATAGAATTGAACCTCCTATTGTTTTGAACTTGCTTCAAAAATGCCCCCGGCATCTGGAGGATGCCGAGGGCGGATGGTCGAATTAGTTGCGGGTGCGGGAGAGCTGGTACTCCAGGCTCTGTTCAGCCGTGAGCCCCTTCTGGAGAAAGCGGATCACATTGGGGTAAAACACGTAGATACGTGATCCGTTCGGTACGTGACTTATGTAACCGGCGGCTACGAGATTGCGGAGACCGTGGTATGTTATATCATAACCTTCGCTCCGTGCACGGCGTGCCGCACCTGTTAGTGTAAGAAAATCCTGTTGCTTATCAATCATAATTTTTCTCTCCTTTCGTATTTCGTAAAATGATGGAAAGCACAGGCGGCTTTTCATAATAAGCATATCTTTTTGAGATATAGGATTCTTAAAGGGCGATTAAGGGTACCAGGGAAGATCTGGCTCCTTTGAGAAGTCATAACGCTCCAAAGAATGTAAATCAGGTTGTACCACCTCATATTGGGCGTTTAAAGGGGGGCTGACATAGCCACAGTTAAAAAATAGACTCTGGTCACGCAGCGTGATAGCACTACAATCGATGTATCCACAATCGCCGGAAGTGTGACATGGAGCCTCTGTAAAGTAAATTGGGGCGCCCATAGTGTTTTCCTCCTGAAATTAAAATTGAATGCGAAGCGGATTGCTTCATGATAAGCATATCTGCTTGAATTAGCGTACATTTTGCCTTATGGTGTGATAAGCGCTTGAAAGGAAATCTGCGCATCATCCTGTTGAATCAGTGAACTGAAATCCATGTTCGGGTAAGAAAAGGTTGCCGGGTGCACTTGTGCTGGTGGCCAAGAACAGTTATAATTACCATAATATGAGTTCATAGGAACGGATGTAAAAACGGCAGATCGAAGCAGCTGCATTTGCGGTGACTGACTTTGTTCTTGTGGAGCAGAAGATTCATCACGAAGATGCAGCGGTTCAATGGAAGGCTCCGAAGGCGAATCCGGCAGCAGAGGACAGGCGTTCTCCGTTACGGTTTCCGGTTTGCTGGGAGCGGCTTCTTCATCGTCACAGTCATCAAGAGCGTCCAACGGCAGAAGAAGGTCAATCTGCGCTGGGGGCAGGATTGGTTCTGTATCGGAAGGTACCGGAATCGCCAGCGGGCCATCGGCAGGAACGACATCCTCTGGTGACTTACTATGGACGACCAGTGGCTTGGTAGTCGGCGTATCAGAATCACCTACATAAACTGGGCCGGAGACTAGGAACTCGCCAACCTGAAGACTCTTTAGCATGGAAGTCAACTTGGTTCCACCTGACGAACTAATGAAACGGGCACACATACGAACCTCATCATCAGCAGGTTGGAAATACATAGCATATTTGCACTGCTGAAGCAAAATCCGTTGCCCAGCCTTGAAATTACGGATGCTCTGAGCAACTAGCAAGCAGTACAAACCATATTTGCGACCCTCGTTGAGAATTTTTCCCAGTGCACTTGTTTGGTGCAATGGGAAGTTACTCAATTCATCCAAGTACAGGAAAGTGGGTGGGAAATCCTCGTGAGTGGCTTCTCGTAACAGTGCTGCAAAAACCACCTCTTCAACGATGCGTTGCGTGGATGGCGGAAACGAACCTAATTCCAGCAAGGTGATGCCGGAGAAAATCTCGAAATCGCCATTCTCGAAAAACTTCTGTCCCCACAAAGGAGTCAAGGCTTTTTCCAAACCGGGTGCAGCGAGTGACCGGGAATTCTGGATTTCTAGGTGTAATCGTTCCAATGCTTCATTCGGGGCAGGTGAATCACGGAGAGACTTTTCTAGTAGGGATAGCAGTAACGGCTTTTGCCCATCTGATAGCCTGATAACGGATGCAACCGTATCAACGAAAGATGCAGCGGCATCTGCTGGATTTGCTGATGTTCCAAACAAATGCAGCTTGAGTGGCTTTTGAGACACGTCCTGACGATGTACATAAGGCTCTAAGTCTGCTGGCAGGGACACGGCGTGACGGTGATCTATGACTACGATCCGAACACCTGCTTCTAGCAGGTTCCTTATGATATTGGAGGAAAGAGTAGACTTTCCTACGCCGCTTTTTCCACAGATGAAAATGGAAGCGTTCCCCTCCTTGAGTTTTTCGATGATTGTAACAGCCTTTTGGTAAGTAGATCCTATTTTTAACCTCATGGTTCCGTCCCTCCTGTTTTAATCAGAATCTTCATATTCGGTCAAGCAACGGCGCTTCAAGGTCAGAAGTCGAGCATCTACATAGGTTCCGTTGTCAATACGAATCTTTTTGGCAGAGCTGAACTCAGAGAGCAGATGCTCACTTTGCAAACGCGAAATAACATCGGGTGCACTATATCCCGGTGCATACTCATGGAGCAGAGACTTCAGCAAAGACCCTTTCAGAAGGAAAGCATCCTTTTTTTGGACGATGTCCCGTTCAGGGTCATAGCTGGAATCGACCTCTTCATAGCGTATAAAACGAATATCACCGGCTTCGCTTGCCGAAAAGAGTGCCTTGTGTAAAATTTCCTTTGCGTTGCAATCCAGCGAGCTGTCCCACTCGGATAAGCAATTATTGATGTATGCCTGACAGACCTCGTGTGTTGTTTGCGCTGAATCCGGCTGCTTAAGGAGTTTTAATGCCCAGCAAAGAACAGCGGATGAAACGCTTAGAAGCGCGATTTCATTCCGAAAGGCGCATTCTTCATCCAAGGAACCTAAAGCAGTTGTGTAGGATCGCTCAACGATGCGCTCAAAGGCATCTGGGTTGTGCTCAACAAGGGCACACAGCTTGCTAACAATTTCTGTCAGAGGCAGCGCGGCTGCATGGACTTCCTCGTGAGGCAAGAACAGGCAGTGCTTCTGCTGCAACTCAGTAATGCCGTTCGTAGATACGATAAGGCACAGCGGAAAACGAGGCTCTGTTTTAGTCCGCGTAATCAGCGTTGCAAAATTCGTCTTTGAACGGTAGTTGCCAATGGTGGCTGTGAGCATCGGATCGTCACCGGATATTGGAAGCAGGACATCGGGGCCGTGCTGATCGAGCATTTCATTGAAGTGCTTCGGTATATCGTCAGCGGTTATCCATGTTGGAACAACAGCATCATCGTCCCCAAAAGCAAAGAAACGATGAACGCCCTTAAATTTGTCAGGAATTCTGGTTTTGATAATCCCTAAAATTCCGGCTAAAACCAAGGAAAGCCGATTTGAGCGGGTGGTATCTACTGCTGGAGTAGCTAAAGCTTCTTTCAGCTGCGGCGTATAGATCCAGCGGCCATCCGCTGATTGATACCATCCAACAGGAGGCAGCAAGTACGGATGTTCAGTGTCCAAAATTGAACTGATGAAAGCCGCCAATAAATCTGCCCATTGTTTGCTATCGGCGGTATAGTAGAGGACACCACCAGCAGACATGAACTTCTTCAGCAGCTTCTTGGGACTAAAATCGTCTTTTTCCAGCCAGAGTTCACCGGGTGGCTTGTATGGAATGCGAAATGACACATAAATCCATTCGGTTGTTTTGCCACACTCGATCTTCTTTACAACAACTGCTTTGAAATCATAGCAGGGCGTGAATAGTCGCCGGATTGGTCGAGTGTCGTTCGGAACCCGTTTCTTAATGATCCAAGGGCGTTTGTAAATATCTACATCGAATCCAAAATTATCGAAGTGATAAAACTCGGCCAAGAACGCTTTTAGTTCAGCTTTTTGGGCAGGATCACTCTGTTGCCGAACTAGTCGATTGTGTACTTCTTGTCGGTAGGCCGCATCTCTGGCATCTATATCCATTTGATGCGTTTCCATGTCAATGAACTCCTGACCACTGCTGTCGATATAGGTACAGGCAGGTACGGCTGATATAGAAGGAAGACCTCCGGCTGGGTCGTGTGTACAATCTGAAGCTACAAATAGATTATTACTCATGGTAAGACCTCCTTATATTCATTGCATAATATGCGATTGCAGGCAGTCTGGCCGTTCCATTGGTGTGTGCTGCCCGCTATGAAATTATCAAGGTGCGGTACAGTAGGCGGTTATTCGTAAGCGGCATCCGTTACTGTGGTGAAAAATATAGCAAAACTTAGGGGCTAATGAAAAGAAAAAAACTGTCACACAAAGCTAATTTTGTGACAGCGATTAAAAATGACATAATAATGCAAAAAAGGAGAAAATATGGAAAATCAAGAGGGATTTGAACGGCTTGTGCCGTATAGAACGGAAAAGGAACTTAAGGAGGCTACAAAGTGGTATAATACAGTGGATTGTAAAAAGATCATAGATAGAGAGACCATAGAAATGATACTTTATAATGCATTAAATAAATATGCGCCGTGGGAAGACTTCTGTATGGATAAAAGAGACGTTAAGGGCTTTTTCTATGTTAATGCATTGGCATATGCACTGTTGACATTTAAGTATTTATCTTCGCCATACATGACACTTGAAAATATAATGTGCGATTCCAAGCAAGGTGAAGCTGTGGAAGGGAATATAGGATTAAAAAGTAAAATAAAAGAATTTCAAGAAAAATGTAGAGGAATTTGTAATAATAATGAACGATGGAAAGAGAGAATCAGAGAAAAGGTGGGGGCGGAAAATAGAAGTGAAGATCAAAAAATAAAAATAGAACACTATGTAAATTTGATAAAATTACCGTGCACATATATCTTTTTTTCACAAGATAAGATAAAAGATTTCTTGGCTCCGATTGTAAGAGAAATCGTATGGAATATTACGGAGAAAAAACGAACTGAAAGTATCGACTATAAAATGATGAGGGTACTGCAATTATATACAGAGTATATAGATGGAAGACCACCAGTAGAAGAATGGGATGAGTGGATGGATGATGAAAACGAGATGGCTACGCAAAGAAAGCGCAAAGAGAGATTGATGAAACAATACGATGAGTTTTGTGAAGAGTTGGTTGAAATTGGAAATAAAAGGGACGAAAACGAGAGTTGCAGTGAATATATGATAAATGAGTTTGCAAAGGAGATGATTTATCATAGTAGAGCAATCATAGAATTTGAAAATTTTCTGACCACATTAAAAGATGTTTCAGTTGATATGAATGTGGATATTAAAGATGCAATAAAAAGCGAGGTTGATAGATGGGTATTGAATTTGGATTATAAATGTGATATTCCGGTGGTTTTTTGTACGGAGGGGTTGACTTTCTTTAAAAAATTTTTTTCTCGAAATAGATATGTTTCTTTTTTATGTGAGGTAGTTAGGTCAATTTATGTGCTTGCGGGAAGGAACAGTCAAAAAGCGTACGATATACTGAAAAAATATGTGGATGAAGGCGGATCGGGAAATCGGCCGGCATTAAAGACCTTGAAATTATGGGAGAAACCGAGTAAACAAAACAAATGTAGAGCATTTGCAATACGAACGGTCTTGGAAGCAATTACACCGCAAGACCCATATAGGGAAGACATTGATATGATAAGCGTTCTGGCAGGAGCAATATGAAGGGATTTTCGACATATTCAGAAAAATTTAAACTCAAAGTGCGCTAAAGTGCTGGGTAAAGGTGAAATTTCAGAGCAAAATTTTTTCTAATTGTCGAAAATGCTTCTGTTGAAAGTAAATAGGAGATAACTAACTAAAGGGGCGATCACGCAAGTGGTCGCCCTTTCTCTGTATCTGGTATGATTTGACCTTCGGCAACATTATAGTAACCCACCAAAGGAGGATTTGCCGTTATGTTTGATTGCTATGACACTCTGATCACTCCAGAAGAAGTCGCTGATATGCTGGGATGCGGTATGAACACTACCTATAAGCTTTTGAAGTCTGGAAAGATAAAGGCCATGAGGATCGGCCGATCTTGGAGGATTCCTAAGAGAGCGGTACAGGAATATATTATACAAGAATCTCAGCTGAAATCAGTTGGGTGGTAACATGAAAAAGCCCACATGGATGATGTTCCATGTGGGTTTTCTATTGCCTGAAAGTAGTGCTTGATGGAGTGATGTACATACGGGTAATCCAATGTTAATGCTAAATAATGTATAGAGCAGAAGGAAGGTGAAAGTTAATCTTTATTAATGACACTAACATTAGGATAAAGCGGCTGAATGGAATAGTTGTAGTACAAACAGTCGCACAAGAGCAGCCGAATGTGTAGTGTATATACATTTGGCTATTCTTGCTAGGAGGGGGAGGCGGATGCCGTCATAAATAATATTTTATTCTATAAATTCTCATCTATATTTTCAATGATATTAATTTATCTTTATGAAATATATGAATAGAAAGAAGGTGCTTATAATGGGAAATATCTTTAGTATACGATTGACAGATGAAGATAAAATTCATCTACAACAGAGAATGGATGAAACTGGTAAAAATGCAACAGAAGTATTTAAGAGCGCAATCTATTTTACCAAAATAGATGCAGACCTTGTTGATGAAATTATATCTAATATTGGATATTATGCGAGTGAAAAAGATCTGGAAGGGATAAAAGAGGAGGTTCATAGATATGTGTTATATCGAACTCAAAAATGAGAAGTATGAAACTTTGGAAGATTTAAAACGGTTACTGCATTATATTCTTAGATTAGATAAAACAGCAGAAGATAGTCAAAGAGCGAATACTATAACAAATACCTTAGCAGGTTGTCAGCCAGCGATGATTCCCAATGAATATTTGTGTGATCCGAGTTCAGTTTATCATCTGATGCTTTTTGAAGTCAGGAGAAGACATAAAGGTATTCCGCAGTTTGCAAAACACCGCATTGTTTCCTTCGCAGCAACAGATTGTATTTTGCCACAGGATGTAGTATCTCTAGCAGAAAGAATAGCAAGTATCTATGCGAAGAACGGTTATATTACAGCCTATGGAATTCATGCGGATAGATTTAATGTACATATTCATTTTGCAGTTTGTGCAGTATCGTTTCAAACACAGAATATGTTTCATATTCAATGGGAATCTGAGTGGAAGATGCTTGTAACGGTAACAAATCAATGGAAATCTGAGTTTGACGAACTGCTTCAAAATAATATCCAAATGAGGCAGTCAAGAGAAGCTGCATTGTATGGCGATGATATCGTTCGATACGGAAGCATTCCTCGGACAGCAAAAGGTCAAATGATTCAGAACAGAAAATCAAAACGCAAATAAGAAGGGAGAATACAATGGATAAGTTTGATGAAAAAGTTATCGGCTACGAATCTACGAAAGACATTCTGCGTCAGATTCTGGATATTCTAAAAAGACCGGAGGTTTATAAAAGAAAGGGCATTTCTATTCCAAGAGGGCTGCTGATGGAATCTGATCCTGGTCTTGGAAAAAGTCTGCTGGCATCTATCCTGATGGAAGAGTCCGAACGGAAGCCCTTTGTTTTTCGTAAAACCAGTCAGGAAAACAGTTTTCTGGATGAATTAAGGACTGTATTTGCTATGGCAAAGGAGGAAGCACCTAGTATACTGCTCTTAGAAGATTTGAACCTCTATGTAGAATCGAATTCTCCCTATGCGCCGGAATGGGCTTGTCTGCAAGCCTGTATTGATGATGCAAAGGATACAGATCTTTTTGTGATTGCTACTACTAACGATACAAGGTATATGCCACCATCCCTGTTGAGACCGGGTAGATTTGATTATGTGATCTATCTGCAACCTCCGATTGGAGAGAATGCAGAGAACATTGTCAGCTACTATCTCAGGGATAAAGATTTGGCAGAGGATGTACTGATTTCAGATATCGTCAAGGCTATGCCCAAGGTAAGCTGTGCTACACTGGAAACGGTAATGAACCTTGCTGCGCTGAACAGTGTCTATCAAGGTCATGAGCACATCCAGAAGGAAGATATCACAGAAGCTCTTCTTCAGGTGGTATATAAACTCCAAAAGACGGATAAGGAAACTGACTCCACAGAGCGTCAACTAATTGCAGTACATGAAGCTGCCCATGCAGTGGTCGGAGAAGTTCTTCACCCCGGAAGCATTGGAATTGTCACGGTTCGCGGAAGCCAAGGTGTGATCGGTGGTATGGTAAATGGCTGTGCTACTTATGCACAAAATGAGGAGGAATTTCTGGATGAAGTAACCAAAACATTGGCAGGCAGAGCGGGTGTGTCTCTGATCTATGGTGTTATGGATATTCAGGCATCAGCCGATATAGAGCAAGCAGATAAGCTCATGGATATTTGGCAGTGTCACTTTGCAGGTGGTGGCTTCGTAGGAATTGAATCAGGGGACAACAGAATGTCCGAGCAGAGACTTTCTTATAATGAAGCCATCAAGTCGGCAAAACTGGAAGAACTTTACCGCAGAGCCTATAAGATTCTTCATAATAATAAGGAATTTCTGCTTGCTGTGCAGCATGGTCTTCTGGAACATGAAACGCTTCTGAACAGTGATCTTGCAAAAATTCGGGAATCTTGTATCTAAAACCTATTATTCAAAATGATAAAACGGTCAAGTCCTTCATGGGCTTGACCGTATTTTGCTGCGGAATAGTTGAATTTTATCTTATATAAGAAGCTACAAAAATACAGCCCGTGAGTGAGACGCGCGTGTCGAAAGTGAATTTTTGCAAGCGCCCCTATAGCACACCCATTCTGAAAATGGGTGTGCCGTGAGAGGGTGCTCGCGGAAATTCGCTTTTGACACAAGCGGCTCACGAGCGGAAAAAATTTTATACCTCTTCCTTTATATATAGGAAGGAACGCAGCATTTGAGAGACCGCAGTTCTTTGAGCAGGAGAGAGTTTAGCCCAGAGATCAAGAAGTTCCTTCTGGTCGGAGGTTAAGTAAACAGAGTCTTCCTCTTGAAAGAACTGGGAAAGCGAGATACCAAGGCCGGAGCAGATCTTCTCAAGAGAAGCTACATTGGGTTGAAGATTCCGTCTGCGCCATGTAGAAATAGTAGATTGTGTCAGGCCAGAATTTTCTGCGAGGGCATACTCAGACCAGCCACGGGCAAGGCGCTCCTGTTCAATGCGCCCTAAAATGTCAAATGTAGGCTTCTCTCGTTCCATGGTTCAGCCTCCTTAGATAAATCGTAGTGTGTACTTACGATTTTATTGTGATGAGACTTGACCGATAATTATATAAGTCGTATACTTTTGACAGTATATATCGAAACAAAGGCGAGCATTTTGGAAAATCGACACAGGAATTTCAAAGAAAAAAGAAGATGGACAGCTTCTGTCTAACACCCTTGCTATAATGAGAACAAAGGAAGAGCGACCTTCCGTAAAGGATGTAAAGCATTCCGATGAAGTGGAAAGGGAGAATTTTGTAATGGAGAAAACAGAGTTCCTTCCGAATGTTTAGACCGAAGAGAAAAAGGAAAACGCAGCACCTGTCCAGAGCGGCGCAGTTAACGCAGACATGAATGCAGCGGCGCAGCAGACCCGACCCAGATGGACAAGTTTCAGGCAGCGCAGGGACATGGATTTGCCGCAGAGCAGGCGAATAACCTCCATGATATCCTGACCGGTAAGGATGCAAAGATCGTGGGCGGTGATAACGCCAAAGATGGCCCCGACCGCATGGTAAACGGTGTCAACATCCAGACCAAGTATTGCCACGATGCCGCTTCTTCTGTGCAGGCGGCATTTGAGAACGGCCAGTGTCGTTATGTCAATGCCGCCCGGCAGATGAACACGACCTAGACACTGGCAGAAAACCGGCTCCACAAAATGGCAGACGATGAACGCCAGTATCAGCAGAAGATAACATCCATCCGGCAGGAACGTGCCGAGATGAAAGTGATGAAAAATGAACTTGCAGAACTTATGGGAGGTATTGAATTATGAGTACTGAATTGAATGTGATCCCTTCTTCCGCATTGACAGAGCAGGAGCAGGCAGACCTGAACGCCAGCATTGATTCTATCATTGCGGCGCACAAGAACAACCGGCAGGAAATCAACCGCCTTGTTTTTGAGAGCGTTTCTGCTATGACGGACAGCGAAGGCTATGAGCAGCAGCTTTCTAGCCGGAAGGGATTTCGCCGCCTTTGGGGTGCAATCACAGGCAGCAATAAGCGCTTGCAGGATAAGATCAACAGCAGCCGTGCAGCAGCACAGTTTGCTGCCCAGACTACCCTGCAGCGGCTTTCCGAGCAGAATCTGCTGACCTTTGACCTGATTACAGCTGTCAATAACAAGCTGAATGCTTCCATGACTGCGGTGGAGGGAGAGATCACCCAGATCTATGCGGCGCTGATCCAGTTCTTTAAACAGAATCGCAGTGATATGATCCAGCTGGAAAATCGTGTAGCAAAGCTGGAACAGAATGTCAATCTGCTCAACTGGCAGAATTCCATTGAGTACCAGATGCTGGATGGTGTGGAGTATGTTGATCTGGACGATGCTTCCAAAATCGTCTGCATGGTGCGTGATTTTTACGATATCACCGGCGGTGAATGGCGTACTTCCGACCTGCTTTTGCTGAAAACAGTCATGAGTACCATTGATATTTCTCCGCGTGGAAACATCCGCTACTATGATTTCATCGTCCGTGTGGCTGGGGATGAAAAGCTGCTGACCAAACTGCTGGGAGGCAAGCACATCCAGCGTTTGCCTGAAACCTATCTGGTGCCGCTGTTGGGCATCAAGAAACTGGAACTACTGGACACCGACGAAGCCTACATTGTGGAAACAGTGGAAAATTTGCTCCAGAGCGCAGGCGTTGTCGCAGACCGTCACAAGCTGGAAAATAATCTGGTGCAGAACTATGTGGCGCAGGAATCGCAGGTGAATCTCGATACCGAGGTCAACAATTATGACCTGACGATGGAAATGCTGTTCAACCTCCGCTTCGCCGAGGACTCCGGCCTGTTCTTGGAAGAAGTTGTGCCTGAAGTACGGGAAATGGAACCCGCAGAACAAATCGAAGAAAACGCAGAAGAAGAGTTCCTGAAGGCAAACTTTGAAGATAGCGTTCCGCAGCTGGAAGATCTGTCTGAAAAAGGCTATGCCCGCGCCAATGCATTGCTTTTCTGGGCGTATTATTTTGGGTACGAAGATTACCCCGGCGACCCGCAAAAGGCGTTGGAATATGCGAAAAAAGGTTCTGATGCAGCAGACCCGATCTGCGGCCTGCTGTATGCGGCCTATTCGGATATCTCACAAGCGGAAAAGCTTGAGCAGTTCCGCAAGCTCCGACCGCAGGTGCGCAAGATGGCAGATGCAAAGGACAATCTGGCAATCCTGGCATTCGGTGCATGTTATTTCCATGATCAGCAGTATGAGGATGCACAGAAGTATCTTGACCAATATGAAAAGGCTGGTGGTGTACTGGCCTATGAAATGCTTGGACTGATGCAGCAGTATATACAGAAGAATGGAAAGGCCGCCTTGACATATTACGAAAAAGCGGCAAAAAATAAGTTTTATCATGCATATATTCTGATCGGTGATATGTATTTGAAAGGCTGCACGAACATCGCTGATCTGTTCAAAAACCGTTCTTCTGCAATTGAGCAGGATAAATCAAAAGCGCGAGAATACTATAAAAAGGCAGCGGAACATAATCAGGCAGAAGGAGCCCATAAGATGGTGGAAACTACCGCTGGAACTGTTGAGAGGGCTTATTGGACAAACGTGGCAGAAAAACAGGGCTACAAAAATGGTATGAAGTCATGGACAAGTGATATTGAAGAATTTAATCAGTAAACAGTAGAAGATAGTCCATCATTGTCCATCTTCGTTGTTATAATGGGAACAAACAAAGAGGAGGACAAGCCAATGACAGCAGATACCTTAAAAACGACCCGCGTGCTGGAGCTTTACCAAGCCTTTCTTTCCGGCAAGCTCATCAACAAACAGGAAGCCGCAGAGCAGTACCATGTGAATGCCCGCTCCATCCAGCGCGATATTGACAGCATCCGGGATTTTCTGGCGGAACAGTGCGCCAAAGAAGGCATCGTCCGCAGAATCGAATACGACAAAAAGGAAAACGGCTACCGTCTGGTCACGCAGGAGATCGAGCGGCTTTCCAAAGGTGAGGTGCTGGCCCTGTGCAAGATTCTGCTGGAAAGCCGAGCCTTCACCAGAGAACAGCTGGAAAAGCAGCTGCAAATCATCCTGAACCTCTGTGTGTCCCAGAAGGAAAAGGCAGAGGTCGAATGGTTCATCAGCAATGAGCTGTTCCATTACCACGACCCAGCCCATGCGGCCATTGACCCGGATAACCTGTGGATGACGGCGCAGGCTATCCGAAATCAGTCGGTGCTGGAAATCGAGTATCAAAAGCTGAAAGACCACCAGATCGTAAAACGGACGGTTGAGCCGGTGGGGTTGATGTTCTCGGAGTATTATTTCTATCTCATGGGTATTATCACAGACCACTCCACCAGAGAGGCTTTTCATAAAAAGAATGATCCTTATCCCACCATTTATCGGCTTGATAGAATCCATTCCATCAAGGAAACAGGAGAAAAGTTCTCTGTTCCTTATAAAGACCGCTTCAAAGAGGGTGAGTATAAGAACCGCACACAGTTCATGTTCGGCGGTGAGACGCAGACCATCCGCTTCAACTACTATGGCCCCTCGGTGGAGGCTGTGCTGGACAAGTTCCCCATGGCAAAAGTCGTGGACAAACAGGAGGGTGTGTGCTCCATTGAAGCAGAAGTCTTTGGAACCGGCGTGAAAATGTGGCTGCTTAGTCAAGGAGGCAAAGTCAAAGTGACTGCGCCGGAAACGCTGGTGCAGGAGATGAAACAGGAAATTGAAAAGATGGACGATCGGTATTAAGGAGGCTGTCTTACGAACAAGGAGAGCGAATAAAACTAAACTGCGAAATGTACTGAAAGGAACACACTTAGAAAGCAGGAGGTAAAAGAAAAATGGCTAAAACTATCAAGTTCAATCTGATCTGTGACAACGCACCGGTACGGACTATTGAAGACCTTCAGAACAATTTCTCCATTGAGGATGTGCTGGACTATTACCGCAATGGTCTGCTCTGCCGCTGGCTGAAGGTGCGTGGCTACGAAGAAGAGCTGAAAAAGGTGGAAGAAATCCGTTCGGAAGATTCCATGGGCATCATCAAGGAGCTGATTCGGATCTTTGAGATTCCCTGCGACCCGGCAGAAGTAGAAAAGAGCATTTACATCCTGAAATATAAGGTGGAAAGCGAGAACGAGAACGAGCAGTACAAACAGGAAAGTTATAAGGTAGAAGGCATCATTGAAGACTATCAGCAGGGATATCGGAGCCTGCTCAATACCATTTTCGAAAACCAAAATGATGCTGCGCAGATCAAGGCGGCTATTCAGGAGATCGTAGAGAAATACAAGTGGGTGCTGCAATATGATTACCGCAGGGTTTTAACGGAATTGACTGACCAGAAGATGCTTCTGGCTGTCATGTGCTTCCTGATGAATGAGCAGGCGCGTGAAGTCTGCTTTGCACCCGATCCGGAGAATCTGACCTTCCCGGCAGGCTCTGACAACTATGTGCTCTATGAAAAAATTAAAACAATGCTGGGACAAAAAGAAATTATGGAAACACTGGGTGACAACCTGAAATCCTTTTCTGGTGTTACAGACGGTTATTGGAAAGACCTGAAGCCGAAGGGACAGAAATACATGCTGCTCAGTATTGGAGTCGGCGACTTTGCCCGTTCTGCTGGTGTGATCGGTGGAGATCTTGGCAGTGCTCAGATCAACGGCAAATTCCCCGTTGTGGACGGCATTGACTATAAGAGCAACTCCTCCATGCGCACTATGCTTTACATGGAGGTGTAAGGATGAAACGCAGTGCAGAAAATATCCTGGCTTCCTACATTGACGCGCTGCACCCGATCATTTACATTAACCACTTTGATTTCAAGGTGATCGATGCAGCAATTGCGCACGTTGGGCAGGGTGCAAAATGTGTGGAGTTCAACAATGCGCTTGGACTTGTGGACTTTAAGACCAAAAGCCCTATGAAGGGCTGCTCTCTGGAAGAATTTTTGAAGCTGACCATGGATGATGGTTTTGAGCAGCAGACCTTCCTGATTCTGAAGGATGTCCACCGGGAACTGGATAATCCCAAAGTAATTGCGTACATGAAGCGCATTGCGGAAAACAACCTCTATAACGAGAATTACAGTGCTACGATTTTTATTATCTCTGAAGTGACGGTCATTCCGCGTGAGCTGGAAAATTACATTACGATTTTTGATATCCCGCTGCCGACCATTGATGAGATTCGGGGCATTATTCGTGCGTTCATCACAGATATGGAAATTGAGGTGGATGCTGATACCATTGACGAAATTGCCCTTTCGTTCAAGGGACTGAACGAGTTCCAGATCCGGCAGATTCTGACGTTGGCGTATCAGGACGGTGGCTGTATCACACGAGGAGATAAGGCTCTGATCCTGAAGGAAAAGGAGCAGTTCATCAAGAAATCCGGCATGTTGGAGATCGTTAACTTCAGTGAAAGCATTGAGGACATCGGTGGTCTGGAAAATCTGAAAGACTGGCTGTACCGCAAGGCGTTTATCTTCCGGGAGCTGGACAAGGCCATCAAGTTCGGTGTGGATGTGCCCAAAGGCATTATGATCATCGGTATGCCGGGCTGTGGTAAGAGCCTGACTGCCAAGGCGACGGCAAGTCTGTTTGAGATTCCGCTGGTGCGTCTGGACGTGGGACGGCTGCTGGGCAAGTATGTGGGTGAATCCGAAGAGAATATGCGGAACGCGCTCAAACTTTCGGAGGCCATCAGCCCGTGTGTGCTCTGGATCGATGAAATTGAAAAAGCCTTTGCCGGTGTCGGCGGCGAGGGCGGCGGCAACGATGTGACTACACGGTTGTTTGGTCAGTTCCTGACCTGGATGCAGGAAAAAGAGAACACGGTCTTTATTGTGGCGACCGCAAATGATATCTCCCGTCTGCCGCCGGAATTTCTGCGTAAAGGCCGCTTTGATGAGCTGTTTTTTGTGGATTTGCCCAATGGAACCGAGCGCCGGAAGATTTTGGAAATTCACTTGAAAAAGCGCAAAAAGTGGAATGAGAACATTGATTCCATTGCACTTATCAAAGAAACAGAAGGCTACAATGGCGCAGATCTGGAAGCTGTGGTCAAGGATACCATTGAACGTGCCTTCATCGAGGGCAGAACGACCATTACCACAGCCGATTTGATCCGCTCCATCAAGGACACCAAGTCCATTTCCTGCACACTGAAAGATAAGATCGCCAGCATCCAGAAAACTGTGGAGAAGATCGACATCAAACCTGCCAGTCTGGATGACAAGAAGGAAAAAGAACCGGACCCCTCACAGGTGTATATGAAGGCTGCAAAAGCAAAAGTGTAGCCGAATCCCTTGCGGGCGTGTGCGGAGGCCGCAAAGGTAAAAGCGGAACCGGGAGTAAAAACGGCTGCGAGCGTCACAAGCGCAACTCGCGGGTTATATGCTGATATATTTGGAGTACTGATGGAAGAGCAGAAAGGAAAGCAGCAATGAAAACGGTTGTGCAGCCCTATGATGAAGAAGTGGATGTGACTGTTCTGGAAGTAGATATGCCGGAGCCGGAACTGTTGGAACAGAAAACCGGTTCACCGGAGGTCACACCGGAGGACTGGGAAAAGGTCAAGCCGATCTACACGGATTTTATGCAGAGCTATACCAGCCACCCGGAACAGCCGGTGGAGCAATGGCTGGGTGGAAAGCTGCAGGAATATCTGCCGGAGGAACCTTCGGAAGAGATTCATAAGATGACGGACGAGATCGTTACCACTCTGCACCGGAACGAAGCGATGCACCAGTCCCTGCAGGAGGCTGTTGCCAATGGCCGCAGCAAGGAGAGCTGGTTTGCCGCGCAAACCCAGAAATCGGTTTCGGCAATGTCAACGCAGGAAGCGTCGGTTTATCTGGCTGAGCTGGATAAGGCGCTGGATACAGCTAACGAGCAGCTTTACCACACCATCAACACCAAGGCCGGTGTACCCAGCCAGAACCCGAATCTGGACGGGTATATTGCGGAACAGTACCATGCACAGACCTTTAACCTGAATGCCGAAGCAGCAGGAAGCGAATATCGTGCCAAGGTGCTGGAACCGGATGGTGCTTACGGAAAAAATTCGGTGGATGTCGTCATTGTAGATGGCGAAGGCAAAATCGTCAAGCGGTATCAGTGCAAGTACGGGCAGGATTCCCACGCAACGGGGGAGATGTTTGAAAAAGGGGACTACCGTGGCCAAGGAAAACTGATCCCGGACGGGCAGGAAATCGAAAAGAAATCGTCCAATGTCATTGAAGCGCCGGATGGAACCACCAGCAAGCCTTTGAGTAAGGAAAAAGCCAAGCAGATGCAGGAAGAGGCCCAGAGCGGCAATTGGAGTGAACTGAACTGGAACGAGTATCAGGTCAAGGATCTTGCCATGGGCATCGGCAAACAGGCGGGTGCAGCAGCACTGCAAGGGGCTGTAATCGGTGCAGGTATGACTGTGGCACAGAAGGTCTGGAACGGAGAAGAAATCGACGGGCAGGAAGTGGTGGAGGCTGCTCTGACCGGCGGTGCCGACTTTGGCGTAAAGGCAGCAACGGCAGGTGCGCTGAAAGTGGCTTCAGAAAAAGAGATCCTCT
>ENA-OOZT01000892-OOZT01000892.1-human-gut-metagenome-genome-assembly--contig:-NODE-892-length-22401-cov-2.291775_pt1 | contig 22401 bp, 30 predicted proteins | sample MGYA00241192_ERZ501407 | MGnify/ENA primary metagenome ERZ501407 (study PRJEB25962, sample SAMEA2042911) | human gut metagenome | biome: human gut; feature: human-associated habitat; material: faeces...
TGATTTTAAAGCTTTTAAACTTATAATATGTAATTTATATTTATGATTTTTAATAAAAATTATACAATTATAAATATATATGAAAATCTCTGAAATCAGCTAAAATAACGGCTTACGAGAATCGTTTTTAAGCGTTTTTTATAAATTAGCCATATAGTTTGTTGTCCGATAATTTAGCAAAATACTGGCAATTCTAGTGATTAGCCAATTTTAGAAGAAAATTTATATAATTATATAGTAATACCAAAAAGTCCGAAAAAAGTCCAAAATAGCGACGCACGAGAATCGATTTTAAGCCGTTTTTAAAATTAAGGCATATAGTTTATTGTCTGCAAAATACGGCAAATATGGAGATTCTGGGGATTTGAAGATTTTTGAAAAATTTTGAGGTAGGATCAGAAATTTAAAAAAATTATTAAGATATAAATTTAAAATTTAAAGATAAAAATTATTTGAACATCAAATTATATAGATAAAATATTTAAGATGCTTAAAATCGATTTTAAAGCGTTATAAAAATAAAGTAATATAAGTTGTTGAATAAGATTAAATAATAAATAATATGCAAAGTAAAATAACTAAATAATAAGTAAGTATTAGTAAGGCTAAAGACTTGAAAGTGCTGAAATTACTGGGTAGGACTATAATCATAGTCTATATATTTTACTCTTATTTTTTGCACAAAACTTTGATTTTGTGCAATGTTTTATATTTATTATAAATATGGTAGCCCCTATGCTACCTTACAATTTACTATAGCTATTTTATATACTAAATAAATTTAAAAGTCAATACTATTTTTAAAAATTGTACCTAAACAATCAACACTTAATGTTGCCATATAATATTTATTCTTTTTCCCTTCTGGATAAAACCTAAAATATAGCTTTTGCTTATTTCGATAAACCTTATCATAATGAACAATAAATTTATCTAATACAACAGATTTATCAAAACATAATCTACCATGGCAATAACAATGCTTTTGTAAAACTTGTCCTTCGTAAAATGTTCCGTATTGATTAACAAAATATTTAGTATCTTTCGATACCATAGCTATAATAAAACCCCCTTTCTCATATAAAACATTATAACATAATTATGTAAACATTGCAAACTTTGTAAAAATATGGTATTATCTTTATAAGGAGGTGTAAAAAATGGTATATGCTTTAATATTTGTAATAATAATTTTAATAATGGATCTAATACTTACTAAAATACCAAAACAGGAACAAGAAGAAATAAAAAACGAGGACCTCTCTTCCCTATATGAGAAAAAAACATATTTATTAACACAAAACGAATTAAAATTTTATAAATTACTAAAAAACATTACAGAAAAAAACAACCTAAATGTATTTAGTCAAGTTGCTTTATATGAAATAATTAAATATAAAAATATAAAAGATTTTAATAAAATCAAAAGTAAAACAATAGATTTTGTTATAACAGACTCAAACTGTAAAATAAAATTATGTATTGAATTAGATGATCCCACCCATATAAAAGAAAATAGACAAAAAAGAGATGAATTTATTAATAGACTATTTAAAGATTTAGACATTAAATTATTAAGAATACCAACACAGAATTATTACAACATAAAAGAATTAGAAAAATATATAAATTAATCAACTAAGGAGCGTTGACAACTTATAGTGTTGCAACACTCCCTTTTTAATTATAATATACCTAACTTTTGTCAAGAGGCTTTCGCGACATAAAAGCAAGCATTTATTTCACGTTCCACTTGACAAAAGATAAATTAATAAATTCAGTAATTAAAATACAAAATTAGGATCATCAGATACAATAACAATATCTGTAATACCTTTCTTTAAAAGTCCCGTAAATTTCTCAGTTATTCTTTCAAAATTATCATCCATACAATAATAACAATCATGACCTTTTTGATTACTTAAAGTAATATTCTTAACATAAAACATCTATTCTTCCTCCTAATTAATATATTTATCAATAATTTCTTTAAAAAAATCAGTATATTTTTTATTTTCTTCTTTTAGCTTATTATCAAAAATTAATGCTTTATCTTTTGAAAGTTTAATAGTATATCTTTTAAAATTGTTTTTTTCCCATTCATATTCTTTATGATAATTACGTTCCATAAAATAACCTCACTATTTACTATACCTATATTATAACATACGGTATACCGTTTGTCAATGGTTTTAATTAAATTTATAGGAATAACCTATAAAATAACCATAATAATAGTCATAATCAGAAATCTTACGTGTAACAGTATCTCCTCCCTTATCAACTACAATATAAAAACATGGACTTCCATATTTACTACTTGTAATAAATTTATCAACAACAATTCCTTCAAAAGAAAAATCATAAAACATAATACTTAAAAGTAAAATAACTAAAAGAATAAGAGTAAGCAAGTGTAACATAAATTCTAAAAATCCTTCCATAAAATTACCCCCTTTTCAAATTATATTGTTTATAAACACATTCTCCCATTAATTCTGATGTAAAATTCGATACATATTCGGGATTTAAACTGTCTAATTTATATTTATCATATATTTTCTTTTCTAAATAATAAAAGTCCTTTAAATTATGATTTACAATCTTTTCAGGTACTTTTAAATTACGACTAAATAGATAAGCTTTTTGCCCCATTAATCTGGTGTCCTTATTGTCCTTAGTCATATACTTAATAATATAAGCTCCTATATTATCAACATGTGAAATAGCATTTATAAATACAAAACCATGTCCCCAGAGCTCTTGTAGCTCTTTTTGAGGAATATAAGGAATATTTAATAAAACATGATAATGAACTGCACCACGTTCTTGAAATTCGATTACTGCTAGGTATTTTAAATCTTCTTTATATCTTTTCAGCTTTCTAATAAAAGCTTTAAATAACACGTTGCACTCTTTAACATCTGTCTTATTATCTGCAAAAGTTAAAGTAAGAAACTTATCATATTTGTTATCAAAATTACAGCAAGCCAATCTCCTAATAGTATCACGGCGTCTTTGGTTTGTATTAGAATAGTTTTTTTGTTTATTTTCTTCGCTAGCTTCTCCACGAACTCTTGCACCACCTTTTCCATGAATATAATTTTTATATTCATAAACTTCTATAACATGACCAGTAATAATATATTTTTTTAAACCCATATAAAATTACCTCACTTTTTCTATGTTCTTATTTTCAACTATAATTAAATAAAATAGTAACGGGCTTCGCCCTCTATGCCACTACGTGGCATGCTTCGCTTTCACTAAGAAATATTCTTATACTACTTGCCGCAAATTGCTCTCGCAATTTTAGCGGCAAGTTTAGGCTAATGAATATTCAGCATAGGAATCTTTTTAAGGATCCACATAGTTAGCTTATAAACCTTATCAAAGTTTATAAGTATAATTAAAACCGGAATTACGATCGTAATTGTTGCAGGTCTTATAAAAAACCCTAATAAATTTAAGTTATCAAAAATTAGATCTATAAAACTATTTAAACTATTAGTCAATCCTTCTGGAAATTGAGGAAGATTTATCCAGCTAAATACGCTAAATAATAAAGTTTTTAATAAATTCAAAATTAATTGTATAATCAATTACTGAACACCTCCTCAATCTTTCTACGAGCTAAATTTATTAATGCAAAAATAATTACAGCATCAACACCAATAAAATAAATATCATGAATATTTTTAAAAATATCATTATCTAATAAGCTATTTAAATTATAATCGTATTCGCTTATTAACTTAGAACCAGAAAAAGGTTCGTTAATTTCTGGAATATGAAAAATAGGTTCAGAAAAATTAATATTTAAGATCTTATTTAAGATCTCTATAATAATATCAAATGGAGTCCATAAAAAGCCTAATCTATCAGAGAACCAGTTTTTTAGATCTGAAAAATATGTATCAAAAAAACCATCTTCTGGTACAAATAAACCTTTTAAACCATCTAAAATTAACTCAACAAGCTTTTTACCAAAGAAATTTTCGGAAAAAGGATTTATATAACTTAAAATATCTCCTAACTTTTCAAAGATATTTTTATTAGTTTTTGTATTTTCTTCTATAGCTTGTTTCTGGTCCTCTAATGAACTTGATATTTTATCTTGATAATCTTTCTGTTTATCTTCATCTGTATAAGAAGTCCCGACAGTAAAAGTCTTAGTATCAAGTATACTACTATCTTTAAGTGGTTTATCAGAAGAGTAAGCACCACCTAAATTATTAGCACTAGAAGAAAGATAAAAAATTATCTTATCTCCAGCACTAACAGTAAAAGGTAAATTATCCTTTGGAATTGAAAAATAATAAACTTGTCCATCTTCATAAGACTCATAATATTTACCATTTGTAGAAAGTGCAATAACATAATCAGTATAATAAGAAGAATTCGAAACCGGAACATCAATATTTTTTTTACAAATATGCAAATATAAAGTTTGAGTAGTATCATAAGAACCATAATCTACCCATAAATTGTCAAATTTCCAAGATGACAAATTATCTAAACTATTAACGATATAAGGACCTTTAGGACTAGATTTATAAAAAGCTTTATCATCTGTCTTTTGTTTACCGTCTGTATAATAAATATCCGTTGTACAAGCAACTATATTAGAGGGCTTAATATCACCAATATAACCACTGTCACTTGTTTTTGTCCAATCAGTTCCTTTTTCAACATCATAAAAATAAGATGGTGCATGAAAACTTACTGTATTATAAGTATTAATAGCCAAACAGCCATTAGGTTTATAAACAGTCGGATAATATGACAAATCTGTTGGGAATAATTTCAATTGAACTACATTAGGATTAGTATCTTCATAATAAATTATATAATTAGTACAACCTTCTTTTTCTGGTATCTCTGGTAAAGTAATTTTATTGCCATTATATGTATAAGAAATAGCTGCAAAAGAATTACTACTTAAAACAGGTATACAAAACATAAATGTACAAGACAATAAAAACAATAATAATAATTTTTTCAAACATTTCATAAATACCTACTTTCTTATCATATTTTTTATAAAAATATATAAAAAATAGATAACACATAAAAAGCTTAAAAATGTAAAACCTTGATTTACTAAATCAAAAGATTTACTTTGATTTTGAATTATAGTATTTTGATTATTTATGATATTATCAAGCTGTCTAGAATAATAATAATAATCATCATAAGACATTGTAGATGTATCATCTGATAAATCGACAGTAACATCATTTACATTATCCATTAAAAATCACCTCCGAATTTTTTAGGAAATGCAAATTTTAAAAACATAGATACAAGCATTTCAGCTAAATAAAATATAATTCCAATTGGTAAAGCTTGTTTAGTAACTTGACCAATTAAATCTCCAATAATTTGATAATCGAACGTCATTTTATCATCTCTCCTTCCTCTAAATTATAAATATTAGATCTTTGAACACCATGCCATTCATTCCTATATCTTTTCATCTTTGCATATGTATCATAACAAGAATATAATTCTGGCGAATGAAACCACAAAGAATATTTCACAGTATCAAAAACTAATTTGCCATTTTTCTCAACAGCAGAGTCTCCATCTATAAGTCTATTAAACTGAATAGAATGAAAAAAATTCTTACAAATAACAACATCTTTTATTTGTTCCCTAAGAGGCTTAGCCATACGCATAAAAACTTGTGAAGTACCAACAATATGTTTACGTTGTTTTCTCTGTTGAGAAACCTCAACCATAATCTCAATAGGTATATTCTTACTTTCCAATGAGTTAAACTCCAAATGTATTTCATCAATCAAATACAATACACCTTCTAAACCGTTAGCAAGATATTTTATACAATTAAGACCATCATAAGCTACAACAATTTTTACATCTAAAAATTTTTCTATTTCAGAAGTAGTTTCTCCATCTACTTCTTTAACAGTAACTTTTCTAACAAGATCTTTACTAGAAATTAAACGATAATAAACAATATAATCAGTATCATTAATTTCTTCTATCTCATAATAGCAATTAACTGGCATACTTTTTATAGAAACATTTGTACAAAATACAGAATATATATATAAATCAGCTACCTTTTTTGTATATTGAACAGCAGACAGAGTTTTACCAGACCCCTGTGGACCACAAAAAACCAAAAGACCATCTGGATCAAAATATGTAGGGTGGCTTTTTTTAAAATTATGTCTAAAACTTGCAACCCTAAAAGTATTAAAAAAATTAAAACTTCCATCTAATAAACTAGTATTCATGAATAACCCCCTACAAAGATCTTTTTAATTTACCTAATAACGATTTAGATTTTTCTATTTCTAAAGAAGTAATAAATGTGCCAATAGAAGAATAGAAAATATCATTTTGTTGTAACTTTTCCTCGTCAAGTTCCTCTAAAGACTCAATTCGAATCTCCAAAATTTCTATAATTAATTTAATTTCTGCAATAGTCAATGCAACATTTTTTCTTTTCATAATACCCTCCCTAAAAATTAAAATTAATACGATTATTTTCAATATCAATTACAACAGAATTAATTTCAATATCATTACAATATAAATCAAGATTATTAAAATTATCTAAAAGTTTACAATAGTCAATCATATCTTCTTTTGTAAAAATATTTTTTTTATTAATTTTTTTATTTATAGCTTTATTTAAATCATTATATTTCATAAAATCCTCCAATTATAAAAATAAGGGGCACTAAGCCCCCTCAACTAAAAAGAAATTTTTCCTTTAGTAACAGCTTGAGTGAAGATTTGTTTTAACTTTCTTGCACCAAACCACATTAATACGAATGTCATACCGACACCAACTATACTAGCTAATATAGTAACTAATTGAGCTGGAGTAATACTACCTATAAGGGCAGTTTTTAACGGAGCAATGACAGTAGAAACGTCAGCAGCCTGTTCCATTGACCAAACACCTCCTTTCAAACAAATTACCTAATGAGTAATATTCAAAATTAGATATATATAAAATTAGATTGAATATCTAACTTTATTACCGTTAATCTCATAAGAAACTGGAACAACAGATAACAATTTTGTATTTCTGATAAACTCAGAATACTTTGCCTTATCAGCAAAAACAGAAACATTTGAAACGTATACTGTATTATTATCTGCCGACATTTTTGGTTTTGTAATAAAATCAAGGACATTGCACTCATTATTAGATTTACTCATAAAACTACGATAACCAACAAAAATTAAATCTTCTTTCATTATTTTTAGTCCTCCTTTCGCATAAAAAAATAAGCTACAGTAAACTGTAACTTATAATAAATATATTTAAACTACATAAACTATAATATATCTAACCCCCATTATATTTTGTGCAATCTTTAATTTTTTTCCAGCACACAACTTTGATTTTGTGCAATGTTTTATCTAACTATATTTAGCAAAGTTTTGTACTTTGCCTCTTCTCTATTCTCTTTAAAAAAATATAAGAAATATGTAATTTATATTACATATATTTCTTATATTTTTTTATACCTCAACTAATAATTCTCTAAAATCCTTTTTCTGTTATAAATAATTTTTAATTCAATTTATAATTAATTTTATATTTTTATCGACAAATTACGACACACGTTTTTTATTTTGTTGTTGTATAATAAAAAAGATTAGTATGCAACTACTAATCTTCTAAATCGTTTTTTAATTGGTTTAGGTCTATATCTAATATCTGGGCGATTGCTACCAATTCGAAATCTTTTACAAGCAATTGATTCTTTTCTATTCGTAGTAATTCGTCCGTATTAATATAGATTCCATAGGTATCTAATAATTGGGATAACCTAACTTTACTCATACCTTTTTCTTCCCTTGCATTCCTTATTAGCGTGCCAGAAATGTTTTTCTTGTTGTTATATCTTTTTAGCATGATTAATGGTTCCTTTCGTTATTATCGTACAAGTATATAATTATTTTATAACAAATCACTTTAAAATGTGCATAGTATAACGACGGATTTGCCAAATAAATAGTACATTTTTGTCGAAATTTACCAAAAAAAGAGATATTAGAAAGTAAATCTAATATCTCAATCACTATTTCATTAAATATTTTTAAAGTTTTATCTTATTTTATATTCAAGTATCCTTTTATTTTTTGTATAAATTCTTCATTGTTTTTTGTTGTCATCATTAAGTTGATTAGTTGCTCTGTTACTTCTGAAACTGGCTTGCTTGATAATGCTTTTCTTAAACCAAATACTGTTTTTAGTTCTTCTGGTGTAAGCAACTTTTCTTCTCTACGTGTTCCAGACTTATTTATATCTATTGCAGGGAATATTCTCTTCTCAGATAATGATCTATCTAAGTGTACTTCCATATTACCAGTACCTTTGAATTCTTCGAAAATTACCTCGTCCATTCTGCTCCCTGTTTCTACTAATGCTGTTGCAAGTATTGTTAAGCTTCCACCATTTTCTATATTACGGGCTGCTCCAAAGAATTTTTTTGGTTTATGTAATGCTGCAGGGTCTAAACCTCCAGAAAGTGTTCTTCCTGATGGTGGTATTACTAAGTTGTATGCTCTTGCAAGTCTTGTTATACTGTCTAATAAGATTATAACATCTTTACCATGTTCTGTTAGTCTTTTTGCTCTTTCTAGTACCATTTCAGCAACTTTTACGTGATGCTCTGGTAATTCATCAAATGTAGAGTAGATTACATCTCCTTTAATTGATCTTTTCATGTCTGTTACTTCTTCTGGTCTTTCGTCTATTAATAACACTATTAATTCAATTTCAGGATGATTTACAGTTATGCTGTTTGCAATTTTCTTTAATAATGTTGTTTTTCCAACTTTTGGAGGTGCAACAATCATTCCTCTTTGACCTTTTCCAATTGGGCAAATTAGGTCTATCATTCTCATAGCATATTCTGTTGGAACAGTTTCTAGCTTAATTCTTTCTTCTGGATATATTGGAATTAAGTCATCAAATTTTCTTCTCTTATAAGCTTTTTCTGGGCTTTCTCCATTTACTTCACCAACAAATATTAATGCTGGAAATTTTTCTCCTTCTTTTGGAAGTCTTGCAATCCCCTTTATTTTATCCCCTTTATCTAGTCTAAATCTTCTAATTTGAACTGGCGATATGTATACGTCTTTTGGGCTTGATAAATAATTTTCTCCTCTTAAAAAACCATAGCCATCTGGTAATACTTCTAATACACCTTGCGCTATAAAGTCATCTGCATTTGTAAGCTTATAAGCTAAGTCTGAATCATTTTTAGCATTTTCATCAATTTCATATCTTACATTGTTAGATGTTTTTTCAGTAATAGTATTCTCATTTCTTATATTATCCAAATTATCATTTTGACTTCCATTGTTATTTTCTGCTGAATGAGTGTCAGCAACATTTAGTTTTTCATTTGAGACGTTCTCATTTAAATTATTGTTTTGTTTAGTTAAATCTGCGTTTTTACTATTACTATCTAAAATTTCAATAAGTTCGTCTTTCTTTAATTTTGTAACATTCTTTATTCCTTTTTCTTTTGCCATTTGGCGTAATTCCACTAATGTACAATTTGTTAAATCCATATTATAGTATCCTTTCTATATTTCCATGATTATGGAAGATGATTTGTGTATAATAATTATCTAAATAAAGCTAAGCTCTAATAAAATTAAAATAATCTATAATTATCTTCGATCAACTTTTTTTGGTTTTTGCGTCATATATTTGTTTTGGAATTTATTAAGATTAAAATTTATTTCGATTAAAACCATATCTATTATATATTAAATTACCAAAAATTGCAAGAAAAGAGAGCAATTTTTTGCTCCCTTATTTGCTAATATCTATATAAACTCTTTCATTAGGTAAGTACATATCCAATTTTTCTCTTGCTACTTCTTCTATATATTCAGTTGAATTAACATTTTCTTTTGTTTTTTGTAATTCACTGTTAGTTTCTTTTGCAGTCTCAAGCTGTTCAGAATAAGTAGAAGCTTCAGATTTATATTGATTTAATGTTTTTTGTTGTGATATTAATGTTACGACGAAATATATTAAAAATATTGCTATTATTATCTTTTTATAAATTTTTTTCATCTAATTATCTCCAAAATTCAATTTTTTTATATCTAATTATATATTTCTACATTATTTCTTAAAATCCTTTTTTATGTGTAAAAAATTTTTAATTTTTTTCGTTTTAAATACATTTTTCGCGTTTATTGTTAATATTTTGAATGGTTTTAAAATTAGGCTAAGAATATATTTTTTAAATAAGTACAGTAGTTTTCTTATTGGAAATGTAATAATCATGAATATTTTTATTATGGTGTTTTTTAATGTTGTAATTATCTTTACGTTTATTTTTATGAAATATTTGCTTATTGTAGATAAATATAAAACATTGCCTAATAGTAGGGCAAGAAATATGTAAAATCTTAGTTCTCCATTATTGAATATAAATATGATAAATATTAAGAAGATTCCAGTTATAATGCCAAATATGGCATCTTCTATGTATGTTACAAAATCGGGTGTTTTGAATGATTTTCTTAGTATTCTAAATATGTCAAAGAGTATTCCTATGGATATTCCGCAAAGTATGTATATTGCAAAATACTGCATTTGGCTGATTATTTCGCTATTCATATTTGGTTTTAATTCTCCTTCTAGTCACTAAGCTAAAACTAAATTTTTAAATACAGTACAATCTTTTATATATAAAATTGCATTTCATTATTGCAGAAAATATACAAAATTATTATATTGTAGTTATGAATTATTTTCTTTACTTAAAAATTTTACCTAATAAACTACCAGAATTTTTTTTGCCAATTTCATCATTACTGTAGCCCATATTGTAAATTTGACCTTCAATTATTACTTCTAAACTATCTATACTAAGCTTATTTATTCGCAAGTCCTCACCCTTTACAGTAAGTAGTCCTAATTGTGTTTCTACTATTACTATTTGGTCATCAAAGCTTAATACATCTACAACTCCTGTTATGGTTAACTTTTCTCTATTTTCTAAAATCAAATTTTGAATTACATTTCCATTATTTTGAGGCATGTTCTTTCTGTCGTCCATAGGCCTTTCCCCTTCCCCCATTTCATATATTTAATTATATTCGGGTCTTGTCTATTTTAGAACAGGTTTTAATGGATTTTCTATTAGAACTACAACATAATAAATATAAGAGCTAAATTAAAAATTTCTTTATGCAGAAAAATCAATTATAACTTTTCTACCAGAAAAAACTCTTATAATAACCCGTTTTTTAAAAGAGACTGGAAACTCGCCTTTTGAGGATTCCGAAGGATCCCAAACCAAGATCGACATTTCGAGGCTTTAAAAAATGATTATTAATAAGAGTTTTATTTAATATATTTATGAATTTGAAGATGCGTTATATTTTAAATAACTGTCTATGAATCCGTTCAAATCTCCGTCCATTACAGCTTGAACGTTTCCTACTTCGTAATTTGTTCTATGGTCTTTTACTAGTGTGTATGGGCAGAATACGTATGAACGTATTTGGCTTCCCCATGCAATGTCCATTTGAACACCTTTTAAGTCATCTATAGTGTCTTTGTTTTCTTTTTCTTTTAAGTCAAGTAATTTTGATTTCAGCATTTTCATAGCAGTTTCTCTATTTTGAATCTGGGATCTTTCTGACTGGCATGTTACGACTATGTTTGTTGGAATATGAGTAATTCTGATTGCTGATGATGTTTTGTTTATGTGCTGACCACCGGCTCCAGAGGCACGGTATGTGTCTACTCTTAAATCGTCTGGATTTATATTTATTTCAACGTCTTCTGTTATTTCTGGCAGTACTTCTAATGAGGCAAATGATGTATGGCGTCTGCCTCCAGCATCAAACGGAGAAATTCTAACTAATCTATGAACTCCCATTTCTCCTTTTAAGTATCCATACGCATATGGTCCAGATACAAGAAATGTAACGCTTTTTATTCCGGCTTCATCACCTGCTAAATAGTCTAATTCTTTTACTTCATATCCATTGCTATTTGCCCATCTGCAGTACATTCTATATAACATTTCAACCCAATCTTGGGCTTCTGTACCACCAGCACCAGGGTGCAATGTTAAAATTGCATTGTTATTATCATATTTTCCAGATAGAAGTGTTGTTATCTCAAGCTTTTCTATGTCTTTTTCGAGATTTTCTGTTGTGTCTAAAATTTCTTTTGCTTCTGAATCTAACTCCTCATGTTTTGTACCTTCTTGAATTTCAGACTTTACTAATTCGTTTAATTCTTCTATATATTCAAATGTTGATGATATTTTTTTGTAGTTTTCTGTTTTATTTTTAAGTTCATTTATTCTTTTTAAAATTCTACTAGAATTCTGTGAGTCTTCCCAAAAAGAAGGTTCTTCCGTCTGTTTTTCTGATGTGTGTAATTCCTTCTCTAAACTAGCAATGTCAAAGGGAGTCACCTACTTCTTTTAGTCTATTTTTTAAAGATTCCAACTTTTTAGTATTTTCGTCTAAATCAATCATTTTATCACTATCCTTTCTTTAAGAAAATTTTAGATTTCAATTTTTTAGTTCTTTTTTTGCCTCTTTGTAATCAGGCATATAATATTCAACCATGTTCCAAAATTGTTTTGAATGGTTCATATGTTTTAAATGGCAAATTTCGTGCAAGCATACATATTCTATTGCGTGCCTGCTGTATGCCATCAGGTTTTGATTTATGCTTATTTTTTTCTTTGAAGAACATATTCCCCATGTTGCTTTTAAGTTCTTTATACTGCATTCTAGTGGAGCTAAGCCTGTACGATTCTTCAAATCTTCCATTGCTGATGGAACTTCTTCTGTTGCAATGTACTTATATAATTTATCGATTAATTTTTTTACATTTTCTTGTTCATTTCCTTTAAAATCTTTGTTTAAATCGCAATATAAATATTGATTATCCATATCAAGCTTATTTCTTTTTGCATCTGTATACATTATTTTTAGTGTATATGGTTTTCCTAGCACCCTTACTGTGCTTCCGTCTTTATATGTTGTATTTATTTTTCTCGATTGTTCTTGTAATTTTTTATTTATCCAGTCAGCTTTACTATTCACAACATCTTCAACATATTTAATTGAAGAACGAGGTGAAGTTTTTATTATAACTTCACCATCTTTTATTTGAATATATGTATTCTTTATTTTTTCGTACACTATTTTGCATTTTATATCATTTATAATATGATATTCTTCGTTTTTTTGTTTCAATTTGCACTCCTAATAATTGTGTATTTTTTGATTTATTTCTTTAATTTGTTTCTGCTTTATCATTTTTTCTTCTTTTAATAATGCTGCAATTTTATCACGATACTCGTCAGGAATATATTTAGGTTCTAAATTTCCTAAACGTAATTGTTTGTATAAGAACATTACGATATTTTTTTCGGAAATCTCGTTGTTTTCACTAGTTCGAACTATTTTATCTTTATTTTCATGTAATTCTTCTGTAGGCTTTGGAAGTGCTTCTACATCTTTGTTAAAGATTCTTTTAAAGAAGTTTCTTATGTTTGTAATAAGGCTCATATTAAAACCTATCCTTTCTCATATGCTAAAAATTATTTAATCTCTACCTTCATCTTTTGAAGGGATCGAATTTCTAAGTTCTGTGTGAATATTGATAATTCTTTCTTGTGCTTTTTTCAATTTTTCCATAAGAACCTGAATTGTATCTGTTAGTTCATTAACTTCAGTATTTAATTGTGTTATTTCATCTTCTAGTGCTTGTGCTCTTTCAGGAGTCATTGCTTGTATAGCATTGGTTTCTTGTACTTTTAATGAATTTTCTCGATTGTCCTGAATATTCGATGATTCATTTATTCTAGTTTGATCATTAATTGGATAATCAAGTCCATCATCTAAGATTTCAGAACTCTCCATTTTTGCTTGTTGTTTAGCTATTCTTTTACTTGCAAGTTCATTAGCATACTTTCTGGCACCAGACTTCAACTCTGAGTAATCTGTAGTTTCTCCAGAATATAATTCAATGTATGCATATCCCTCAGAATAATCCTCTAGTGCTTCAAGAGCTTGCTCTTTTTTCTCCTCTTTAGGACTTTTTGCTATAGCACTAAAAGGTTTAGTCATTTTCATAAAGATAATTAGTTTTGCTATCTCGGCATCAATTTTTTCTGATGGAATTCCTTTTTGGAGCAGGGCCACAGTTATTTCAGGTTTTACATCTTCTATATATTGATTGATAGAGTAACTCGTTCTAACTAAAAAGCCATCTTTAAAATATTTAGGTAATTTTACGCCTAAATTTCTTGCTAATTTTCTAAGAGTTTTCTCATTTTCTTTCTTAATTTCTATTGCATTTGTATTGTTTTTATTTCCAACATATTTTGTTTTGGATTTTGATGGAGTATTCTTTATCTTCTTTTGCTCTTTTTCCTGTAGTATAGCCTTTGTTTCAAATAGCCATTGTAGATTTTTTCCTCTCTTATAGGTAGCTTTTTGAAATTTGTCTTCGTATAAATGCTCCAATAATTTCATCTTTTCGTCGCTTAAATATTGAGGAAAAGACGTTCTTAAGCCTAATTGATTATATCTATCAATTCCATCGCATTGTGCCAATTCTTCTTTGCTCAAGCATCCATCATTCATATGTACCGAAAAAGGTTCCATATAATTTGGAAGAGAAAAAGATATAATGCAATTTGGAAAATTTCCTTCATCTCCAGCCTGTATTTTTCTGATTGAGACATCCATCAATGCGCCATGAGATTTTTCTTCTATTAATTTATGAACGCACCAGGTTTTTATTTTAAACAATTCTTGTACCAAATGATTTGTTTGCCAATTTTGCATTCCTTCCACATTGGCACAAAATGCGTGTGCAAGCTGATTTGACAGGTACATAAAATTAGCATATTTTTCACTTTGGGAAACTTCTCTTTTTCCATTATTTCCATAAAATTGATTACTAAAATCAACATTAGAGAATCTAATCTCTTTTAATACATCTGGTAAAACTTCGGGTTCAAGGTTCTTGTAATCAAGTGCGTATTGGTTTAACGTTGATATAAGTGTTTGTTGAATGTCAAAAAAATCAGATTGTGATAGTATGTCAACTAAAATAGCGATATAATCTGATATATCTTGCTGTTCTAGCCAACCTGTCTCTTTTAATCTTTTCAAGCTTCGTACACTATTAATTTCGCTAAGATTAGTAATTTCCCATTTTCTAGACAAATCTATTGTTCTTTTGGCCTCATTGGAATTTAACTCACCTATTTGGCTGGCAAATATCATTAGACGAATTAGTGTTTCTTTATTATATTCTGTTATATTCATGTTTTTAGCTGTCATTCGAGCTTTAAAATTTTTTCTCATTATGTATCTCCTAAATTATCTTTCGATGTCATTGTTTAAAGTATTCTTTATACTTCTATCAATTTTTTCGCAAGAAACTAATCTATGTAGTTCAGCTTGCACATTAGGAGGAAATTTGCTTATATCAATCCCCATACCTTTTAATTCCGAAATAGGCATTCCTTTTCTAATACATGCTTTCGCAACTTTTATTCTTTCGGCTCTGCTCAATTCTTTCATAACTAAATTTAATCCCTTCTATTATATTTCAAATTTTCTTTGCTTTTCATATTCACTTTCTAAATCTGCTAAAGGATTGTCTTCAACAGCATTTCTAACTTGTTGATCATCAACGTGAGTGTAAATTTGTGTAGTTGATATACTATCATGTCCTAATAAAACCTGTAGTGCTCTAATATCAACGTTTCCATATCTATACATTAATGTTGCGGCGGTGTGTCTTAATTTATGCACAGAATATTTATTTGTGTCTAAACCTGCCCTCAACAATTCTTGTTTTACAACATATTGAACTGTTCTATTGCTTATTCTTTCTAGTCTTTCACTTAAAAATAATGCATTCTCAGAGCCTTGTTTTATGCCTGTTTTAGGTCGTACTGCTAAGTAATTATCTAATGCACTCATACACGATTTATTTAAATATATAACACGCTCCTTGTTTCCTTTACCAGTTACATTCATTTTTGCTTCATCAAAATCTATGTCTTTAATATTTATTCCAACAAGTTCAGATAAACGCATTCCGCAATTTAAAAATAATGTAATAATTGCATAATCACGTTCCTTATTTCTCGTATCTTCGTTGTTCGTAGCAGCTAAAAGCTTTTTACTTTCTTCTAAAGAAAGATATCTAGGAACACGTACTCCTATTTTAGGTGACTCTAAATTTAGTGCTGGGTTATGGTCCATTGGCTTTGCAGCTTTTTGCGACATATATTTGAAGAACACCCTAATACTAGCCGTTTTTCTAGCTCTTGTTGCTGGTTTACTTTGACAACTATTTGCCAAATAAAACAAATATGAATGTATATCGTCTAGTTTTATTCTATTTAGTGTTTCTAAGTCCATATTATGAATATCTATTGCATCAAAATTTTTCTCATCTGTTAATTTAAAACGATACATTATATATTTCAAAAATCTATTTAAATCATAATTGTATTCCTTTACCGTACCAGGCGATTTGTTTAAAATCGAGGTTGTGTAGTCCAAAAATGCATTTAAAAAATCTGGATTTCCATCTGTATTTATCATTTTTATTGGTCCTTTGTTTTCTATCAATTTTCGGTATTTATAACCATTTATATTATAAGCCTTTTAGACAAAAAAGACAATATTTTTGTTCACTAAAAATATTCTTTGGGATAAAAAAATAATTTATAAACAGCAACGGAGCATCCGTAGAAACGAATACTCCGTTGTTGCAACATGTAAATGCAAATTAGCACATACTTGTTTTCAGCTGATTAACTTATCGGCAAACTCACATATCTTTGTTTTCCAATATTTTCCGTCACGAGAATATCTTACTTGGCTAAGCAAATACTGCATTGCTTTACTATCTATTACTTGATTTGCTTTGTTGCCAATAGCGTATCGAAATTGATTTGTAGATCCTTCTGGTGGAACCACGAGCAGAATATGTCCCTCATCTTCTACTGTTAGATAGTACTCACGAACAGCCGCACCATCAGACCATTTATCAGAAGAGGCTATAATAATCACCTGAATATTGGTCTTTTTACGCAGGTATTCCAGTCCTTGAATTAATTCTTCTTGGTTAGAAAAAATATTATCATCATGCAAATATTGCACAACTTCATACTCTCCTTCAAGTGGACTTTTTCCACCAATATCGGAATTAGGAAATATAGTTGTTAAAATTCCATATATAAATAAACATACCAGCGTACAGCACGCAATGAAAAGTGCAATATCTACATCATACCGAAATTTTCGTTCTACAAAATCTTTTAATCGTTTCATATACAGTTCATCTCCTGTTACATGTTTCCCCTTGGTTTCAAGAAGTTTTTGAACTTTCCATCAGTTTGTCAGCGAATCCACATAGTTGCCTGTTCCATTCATTACTATCTCGAGAATCTTCCACTTGTTTTATAAAGTACTTAATTGCTTTATCATCTATTACTGTATCGGCTTCATCTCCAATTGCATAATAAAACGGGTATTTCGAGCCTTCAGGCGGTACGATAAGCAACACATGTGCTTCGTCTTCCACTAAAAGATAGTACTCTTCAACGGCTTTTTTATCAGACCATTTCTCAGAAGAAGTCATTACAATCATCTGAACATTAGTCCTTTCTTTCAGGTATTCCAGACCTTGTAACAACTCGTCTTGATTTGAAAATACGTCGTCATCATGCAAATATTGCACAACTTTGTAATTGCCTTCGAGAGGTTTCTTGTCACCGATATTATCACTAGACAAAAACTTAAAAATTACAGCTACTATGATAACAATTAGGAAAGTACTCATCAATAGTATAGCACCTATATTGTCGCTATCAAATCCTCCATTCCAACTGCTTCTGTGATAGTGGGTATGCGAATGAATCCGAGCTCCTCCAGAATGTCCACCGTGTGCCATAATAGTCTCCTTTCGTTTGAAATTGTTAATAAACTATTTCCATTTTGACAGACGATCCAGATTTTTGAACACTAATCAACCGTTTCATGAGCTTTCCTCCTAAAAATAATTATTTTGTGTAGAGTCTTTTATACAGCCTGCAAAAAGCAGGTTATATACCAATATGTATCTATTTTACTACGTTTTTTCGATTTTAGCAACTATTTATTTTGTAATCAAATCTTTCGTATCTCTTGCTATCATTAGTTCTTCGTTTGTTGGAACTACCCAAACTTCTACTTTCGAGTTTGGAGAAGATATTCTTCCTTCATCTCTGAATTCATGGTTCTTTGCTTCATCTATTTCTACTCCGAAGCATTTTAAGTTTTCACATATTCTTCTTCTTGCATTATATTGGTTTTCTCCAATTCCTGCTGTGAATACGATTGTATCTAGTCCTCCAAGTGAAACTATGTATTGAGCTATGTATTGTGCTACCTTGTATGCATAAGCACTTATTGCAAGCTCTGCTCTCTTGTTTCCCTTTGCAGCTTCAGCTTCGATGTCTCTAAAGTCTGCTGATACTCCTGAAAGTCCTAATATTCCTGATTCCTTGTTTAATATTAATTCCATCTCATCTGGTGTTAAATTTTCTTTTTTCATTAAATATGTTACTATTGATGGATCCAAATCTCCAGAACGTGCACACATAGGTATTCCTCCAAGTGGAGTTAGTCCCATTGTTGTATCAACGCTTTTTCCGCCTTTAACTGCACATAAGCTTGCACCTTGTCCTAAATGGCATACTACTGTTTTTAACTCTTCTACTGGTCTTCCTAAAAGCTCTGCAATTCTTGCTGAAACATATTTATGAGATGTTCCATGGAATCCATATTTTCTTATTCCATATTTTTCATAATATTTGTATGGAATTGGATATGTATATCTTTCCTCTGGAATTGTTTGATGGAATACTGTATCAAATACTGCTACATTTGGCTTTCCAGGCATTGCTTCCATGGCAGCTCTAATTCCTGTTATAGCAGCCTTGTTGTGAACTGGTGCTAAAGCAGCACATTCATCAATTTTTGCAATTACATCTTCATCAATTATAACTGATGAGCTAAACTTGTCTGCTCCTTGAGCAACTCTGTGACCAATTCCATCAATCTCAGCTAGACTCTTTATTGTATTGTATTTAGGGTCTAATAACAATTCTGTCATAAAATCGATTGCTTCTTTATGTGTTTTTACAGGATGATCAAATCTAAATTTTTCTCCATTAACTTTATGAGTAACAAAAGATTGCTCTCCTATTCTCTCATAAGTTCCTTTTGCCATAACCTCTTCTGTGTTCATATCTATTAATTGATATTTAAGTGATGAACTACCACAATTTAAAACTAATACTTTCATTTCATAATCCTTTCTTTTCGCCCAATAGGGACGCCCCTTTTAGGGCTAAGTTAATATTTATTTCACAAGTTCCATTGTTTCTCTTGCTATCATTAGCTCTTCGTTTGTTGGAACTACCCAAACTTTTACCCTCGAATTTTCACTTGAAATTTCTTTCTCTGTATCTCTTACAGAGTTATTTTTATCTGGATCTAATAATACACCCATAAATGTTAAATGGCTACATATTCCGGCTCTAGAAATTGGACCTTTCTCCCCTACTCCTGCTGTAAATGTTATTACATCTACTCCATTCATTGTAACAGCCATTTTGGCTATGTATTGTGCTATTATGAAGTCATATTCTTTTAGTGATGAAATAGCTCTTTCATCTCCTTGCGCTATTGCTCTTTCTACGTCTCTGTTGTCAGATGATATTCCAGAAAGTGCTAATAATCCAGAACGCTTATTTAATATTTCATCAATTTGAGCAGGGTTCATATTTTCTTTAGACATCAAGTATGTTACCACTGATGGGTCTAAATCTCCAGAACGTGACCCCATCGCAACTCCGCCTAATGGTGTAAGTCCCATTGTTGTGTCTACGCTAACACCATTTTGAATGGCACACAAGCTTACACCTTGACCTATATGGCAATTTATTATTTTTAGTTCTTCTATTGGTTTTCCAAGTAATTTTGCAATCTCTAATGAAACGTATTTATGAGATGTTCCATGGAATCCATATTTTCTTATTCCATATTTTTCGTAGTATTCATATGGAATTGGATATAAATATTGTTCTTTCTTTAAAGTTTGATGGAATGCCGTATCGAATACTGCGACATTAGGTTTGCCTGGCAAATTAATTTCACAAGCCTTTATGCCTTGTAAATGTGCTGGGTTATGAAGTGGCGCAAATCTAACAGCATCTTCAATTCCTTTCTTTACATCTTCTGTTATAATACAAGATTTTTGGAATTTTTCTCCACCATGAACAATTCTGTGTCCTATTGCAGCTATTTCATCTAAACTCTTTATAACAGGATATCTTTCATCTGTAAATTGCTTTAACACAAACTTAATAGCCTCGCCGTGGTCTCTAGCAATTACGTCATATCTATACTTTTCTCCATTAACTTTATGGGTTACAAACGAATCGTAACTGCCTATTCTTTCGAAATAACCTTTTGCAATTACATTTTCATTCTCCATATCTATAAGCTGATATTTAAGAGAAGAACTGCCACAGTTTAAAACTAAAATTTTCATAAATTACCTCCTTATTGTGTTTTTCATTACCTCACTTGCAATCGAGTGTAACTCCTAGTTTATTTTTTGAGCCTGCACTGCTGTTATTGCTACAACTCCAGCAATATCTTGACTTGAGCAACCTCTTGATAAATCGTTTACAGCCTTTGAAACACCTTGGCATAAAGGTCCATATGCTTCTGCGTGTCCGAATCTTTGTGTTAGTTTATAGCCGATGTTTCCGGCGTCCAAATCTGGGAATATCAATATATTTGCTTTACCTTGTAGAGGGCTTCCTGGAGCCTTTCTTTCGGCTACTTCTGGAATAATTGCAGCATCTAACTGAATTTCTCCATCACATATTAAATCTGGTGCTTTTTCTTTCAATAATTTTGTTGCCTCTATAACTTTATCTGTTAATGGCGAATGAGCACTTCCATGTGTTGAATATGAAAGCATTGCAACCTTTGGTTCATCTCCAATTAGCTCTTTAAAACTCTTGCTTGATGATATTGCAATCTCAGATAAAGCATCTGCATCTGGATATTCGTTTAATCCAGAATCTGCAAATATAAATACTCCATCATCTCCAAACTCTTTGTCTGGCAATACCATTACGAAGAATGCAGATACCAATTTTGTTCCAGGTGCAGCCTTCAAAATTTGAAGAGCAGGTCTTAATGTATCTGAAGTTGGGTGTGATGCGCCAGAAACAAATCCGTCAGCATCTCCTTCTTTTACCATCATTGTTGCAAAGTATCTGCTATTTGTTTTCAATAGCTCTTTTGCTTGGTCTAAAGTCATACCTTTATTTTTTCTTAATTCGTATAAATCGTTAGCATATTTGCTAAAATCAGCAGAAGTCGCAGGGTTTACAATTTGAGCTCCATTTAAGTTTATATTATTTTTTTCAGCTAATTCATTTATTTCTTGTGGATTACCTATTAAAATAATATTAGCAAAGCCTTCCTTTAGAACTATTTCTGTTGCCTCAAGAGTACGTATATCTTTACTCTCTGGAAGCACAATAGTTTTAATGTCTTGCTTTGCTTGCATCTTCATTTTTTCTATAAATGTCATGTTTATTTTTCCTCCTATCAGTACTTAACTTTTGACATCTATATTATATATTCAAATTGTGTAAAGTACAAGAGAAAAATTACATAAAACTTCTAATATCGGCTTAATTTTCTAGTAAAATTTTCTTCATTTCAACAATATCATAAAATGGAACATTAATTCCTCTTTCTGCTAGTTCTACTACCCTTAGAGATGTTACTATAACTTTATCTTTTACCGATGTAGGAATTTCTACATCTTTATTTGAATTAACATATTTATTTTCTATGTAAATCTCTTTTGTTGGAAATATGTTCTGTATTAAAAATACTGACTTTTTGCCCAATACATTACCAAAAACAAAATTATATACGGGTCTATTTCTGTTTTTTATCTTCTTTGCTTCGTATAATTTTTTATATTTTTCATATTTTGTAGAAATTGGAACAAACCAAATTATATCTTTGTTTTTTCTATCTCTAAAGCAAAAATAGCAAGGTCTTTTATTACCGTTTTCTTTATTTACCATTAGACCATAACATTTAAACACTTCAAAAAATTCATCTTTTATAAAATAGAATTTTCCATCCTCTATAAGCATAGCTACACCCCTTTTATGCAAATATGGGATCTATTTTTATAGACCCCATATTTTACTATAATTATCATTTTTTCACCTGCACATTTATATCTCGCAAGCAGGGTTGCGGTTCACATTCTCTCACCTATAAACTTAT
>ENA-OOZT01000905-OOZT01000905.1-human-gut-metagenome-genome-assembly--contig:-NODE-905-length-22219-cov-5.086266_pt1 | contig 22219 bp, 18 predicted proteins | sample MGYA00241192_ERZ501407 | MGnify/ENA primary metagenome ERZ501407 (study PRJEB25962, sample SAMEA2042911) | human gut metagenome | biome: human gut; feature: human-associated habitat; material: faeces...
CAGCGAAAGCAGTCAAGAGTGTCGGCAAGAAAATCGTTAATACTGCGAAAAAGGTTGTAAAAACAGTCGTCAATACGGTCAAAAATGTGGCTCGTACTGTTGTAAATGCTGTAAAGCAAACAGCAAAAACGGTAAGAAATGCAGTCACACACACGAAGACATATCAATCTGTGAAAAATCGTGTAACCAGCAGCGGAACTTATCAGAAGATCGTATCAAAAGGCAGCAACTTCATCAGAAATGTAGGAAGCGGACTGCAAAAGGCTGGAAAAACATATACATCTTTCCAGTCATATGTAGCAGAACGGAGAGCAGAAATCCGTGCAGAAGTTGTTCGTCAGATGTGTACAACAGCAGACCGTATTTCAGATCAGTTAGGAAAAGTCGACTGGAAGAAGGTAGGAATTGCAGTTGTAGCTACTGGAGCTGCGATTGGAGTTGGTGTTCTTACAGGTGGAGTTGGTATTGCAGCAGTCGGTGCGCTTGGATTGACAGAAGGAACTCTCGGAGCAGCCATAGTTGGTGGAGCTGTAACAGGCGCTATCGGAGGCGCAACGTATAGCGGTGTAAGCTCAGGATTATCAGGGAACAGCCTGAAACAGGTAGCAAAAGATACTTTGACCGGAGGAATGACAGGAGCTGTAGCTGGTGGTGCCATGGGTGGTTTGGCTCATGGAGTCGGAAAAATTATTAGTGGAGTTGGAAGTGAGCAATTTTATCCTGAAGATGTTATTCAGTATGAGAAATTAAAATCACAATATGCTGCTGATGAAATATACAATGCGGATCGGATTGGTAGTGCATTGAAAAGCGATCCATCTCATAGGGCTGCAAGCTATTTGTCGAAAGAGCAACTTGCAAGTGGGAGAACATACAGTTTTACTGGTGGAGATGGCAAGTCATATACATTACTACAAACAAGAGGACAACTTGATGGAACAGATGGTATTTTTGAGTATATAACAAATGATATGGGACAAGTTACTCATCAACGTTTCATTAAAAATGGAATATATACAGGTACTCCAAATCAAGTAGTGCCTAAAGGAGGTTACTAAATTGTTAGATTTAAAAATTGATTTTCCTAGAATATATAACAATATAAATGAATGGAAGTGGAGTGAATTAGAAATAGGTTTAGAAAAGTGTATAATTTCAGAAAAAGATGTTATATCGTATGCCAATAAAAACTTATCAGAACATATAGAATGCTTTGAACAAGTATTAAACTTATCTATTGCTAAAGAAGATGAGGTTGAAGATATTTTAAAGGATTTAGTATCTAAAGAAAAAAAAATGGAAGCAAAAGACGTAAACGCTAAATGGATGTTTGCAATCATCTTTGACGCATATATTTATACATATGATGCAATTGATTGTGTTATAGATGAGGTATATACTGAATTTGATTATCCAGAGGAGCTAAGTAATCTTATTGGATATATGCCGTCTGATGATACAAGGACACTAAAGCAAAAATTGGATGAATACATTAAAAAAGGAAAAGAAATTTGGTGTTAAAAAATTGTAATGGTAAAGGAATGTTTTGAACATGAGAAAATTATTATGTGTATTCACAGGAACATTATTAATGCTATCAGCTTGTTCCAAACAACCAGATTTCGATGCCAAATTCTACGTTCAATCTTCTCTTGATGCAGAGTATCATGGCAATTACGCAGATTATGCGAATCTGATGGAAATCTCAGAAGAGGATGTGAAGAAACAGGTTGAAGAAGATTTCAATGAAAGCATCCGTCAGCAATTTGCCTCTTCCGATAACATCACAGAAGAGGAGATTGCAGCTTACACAGAGAAGATGGCAGAGGCTAAAAAACTGGCGAAGTACAAGGTGCAGGATGAGAAAAAGGATGAGGATGGAAATTACACGGTCAGTGTAAAAGTTGAACCGTCCGATGTATTTCAGACATTGCAGCAGAGCTCCGCAGAAGTCAGCAAGGAAAAGATTGCACAGGGAATGAAAGAAACAGATCCGGGTGTATTTGCATCTGTTTTAACGGAAAGCGTGCAGAAGAGCATTGACAAGAACAGCTATGGAGATCCGGTGACGGTAACTGTAAAAGTGGAAAAGAATCATTCTGGGACGTATGAGCTGTCTGAAACCGAAAGAAGCAAGCTGGAGACAGCGATGTTTCCAACAGAATAACTGAATATGGAAAAAGCGGACTGCCGGGGAAAATTCCCGGCAGTTTTTATATCAAACTTTTACCAATGCACAAAATAAAAACTGGTAGCTTTCTTTTGCTTCAAAAACAGAGACTTGTTAAAAAAGCTATTGTAATAAGCGAATCAGAAAAGTTATAATAAATGATAATGGATGGCAGAGGTCATCCATTCATTATGAGAAAAAGAAGGGATTCCACATGAACCAACAAGAAATATTCACATACATCCAAAAGCAATACCCCACCCATCCAGACACCATCAACAAATCCGGATACCCCGTCACCATCTTCAAAAACCCAAGAACCGCCGCACCTTATGCCGTCTTTTACCAACCAGCCGAAAGAACAACTTTCATGGAAGTTCAGGCAGAGCCGGACATGATAGGCAACTACATCGAAATGTATCACCTTGCTCCGGCAAAGTACATGGACAAGAAGCACTGGTTGGCAGTTCCGCTGGATGGTTCTGTCAGCGATTCAAAAGTTCTGGATTTACTCGATATGAGCTACGACCTCGTAGACGGATAGGCAGAAGCAGATGGAGAGACAGGAGCAGATAGGGGCAGACGGACAGGCAACAGACAGTACGTCAGAAGAAAAAGATTGACAATTCTGACCACACATTCCATAATGACGATAGTGGTTCGAGAGAACTAACAGGAAAAATGGGAGAGACAACATGAAGAAAAAAAGCTCATACCGATGGCTGATATGGATCATTCTGGCAGTGGTTTTGATCGGGGTAGCACTTATGCATATCCTGCCCCCGCACATCGACCGATGGAAATCTGCCAGAGATTATGACAAACTTGCCGAAGAGTATGTAAATGATGAGTCCGAACCAGATGATGGAAAACAGAAGAAAAAAGACTGGTGGGCTACAGATGTAAAAGTAGAGTTTGACAAGCTGAAAGCCGAGAATCCAGATGTCATCGGATGGATACGGTTTGATAATCAGGACGAACTTGGCATCAATTATCCGATTCTGTATTCAGGTGACAATCAGAAATATCTGAGAACCGACCTGCATGGCAACAGCCACATCGCAGGGTGTATCTTTTTGGAAGGTCTTAACAAATCTGATTTTTCGGATTATTACAACATTATTTACGGTCACAATATGAATGACGGAAGCATGTTCGGGAGCCTGAAAAAATATAAGGATGACGGATTCTGGAAAAAGAATCAATACTTCACTGTATATTCTGAGACAACCGCCTACCGTTATCGAATCTTCTCTTATGAAGATGCGGTCAATGGCGGTGATGTGTATAAAGTAGGATACCAGCCGGGCGAAGAGTATCAGAAATTTATCGATCAGATGATAAAAGATTCCGATGTTGATACAGGAGTAAATCCGCAGACCAGTAACAAGATACTGACACTTTCTACCTGTACAGGGAATGGATACAACAAGCGGCTTGCCATCCATGCAGTCTGCGTTGACGCACAGACTACGGATGAATCAAAATTAAAGGAAAAAGGAAATTAACTATGAAAATATCCAAAAGTATGTGGGAAAAAAGAAACAAAAACATATTTTTGGATATTTTTATATGGAATTATAATATTGTATGGGAAATGCATTGACAAACTTGAAAAAAGGACAATATAATTAAAAATACATGGTTTGAACCAACTAACTAAAGCGTAATCGGTAAACAAAAAACAGAGGAAAAAGTAATGGAAACAAAGAAAGTGGAAAAAGAATACCTGCAAAAAGATATTCTGCGGACGATTTTTCAGATGTGGTATTCCTTTTACACCACAGAGATTGGAAAAGAGAGAAAAGCAGCTATCGAAGATATGCGGTTTGAACAGGATGGCTGGCTGCACATAGAGCCTTGGGAGATTTGGTTGGAACTAACGGAGCATCCGGAAAATGAGGATGACAGGATAATCTGGTATCAGAACATGCATGGAATCTGGAAGAAGGCAGAAGTAAATGATCACAGCATCAAAATTCCTGCCACAGCATTTCACATAGAGTACGAACAGCAGTGGTTGAGTGAAATACACTTCACCTGTAATCTGGGATTTGTTGCAGAGAAACAGAAAGGCTCCAAGAAAAAAACGATATGCTTACTGGATGGAAGGCTTTTGCAGAAAATACCGGATATCGTGTAGCGGACGAATATATAAAAAAGACAGGTAGGAAAGGTAAAATGGTAAAGAAGATTGAAAACAGAAATATTGATGTGACAAAAGCCAGAGGCGAATTAGAAGAAGATCTTCTGGAATATGTCTACCGGACATGGAGACAGGACAGACAGATCACATCGAAAGAGTATGCCAGAGAAGTGAACATAACCGGATATGAAGCAGCAGGCCTGGTGCGGAGTCTGGTGAAAAAAGGATTTTTGTGTGAGCCGGAAAACGGACATCTTGAACTGACCGATAAGGGAAAACTGGAAGGGATGGAGTGCCTTGCACGCCATGAGAAACTGACACAGTTCTTTCAGATGGTCAGCGGCATGGACCAAGAACGTGCTCAGGAAGATGCCTGTAGAGTGGAACATTATATCAGTCCGGAAGGGTTAAAAGGAATTGAAAACTTTCTGCAGTACGGTGACGTATACGACAGAGTTTATGACGATATGGACTTGTATACTTTTTATGAGGATGGCGAGTTCCCGATGGCATTCGGACTGTATGAACCGGAACGACGCAATCCAAGATTCCTTGCACCAGAGTACGGGAAACTGGAACATTCTGTTATATTAAGAGTGAAAAAGTCCCAGAACTGCTTCCTGCTCAGGACAAAAAAGGACGACTCCATCGGCTATGTATGGTACAGAAGAGATGATGAATGGATACAGGCGAAAGAAGAAAAAGGTGTTTATCAGTTACCGACAGACATCTGTACTTATACTGCCAATACAGGAATCCCGATTACAGAAGCAGTGGCAATCATTGCGATTACACGCTTTGATCAGAAGCCATTGCCAATCGATTATCGGGAATTGAATATTCATGTATGGTGACGAAGAGAGGAACAAGAAAATGGAAAAAGGTGAACATCTAAAGAGACAGAACAGACCTACAATGCTGCAACTGCAATATTTACAACGCCTGTCAAAAGTAGAAAAGAAACGTGGAGCTCAGGGAAGTATCGCAGAATATTATGGCGTGAACCGTTCAACGGTAAACAGGTTTTTTAAGAACTGCATAGAAAGAGGAATTCTGACAGAATCACTGGAATTTACTCCTGCAGGAGAAGAATGGCTGGAACGATATTCCAACCTGTATGAGAATCTTGAAAAATATCTGGAAGAAATCGGTGCAAAACCGGAAGAAATCGAGGAATCACTGGATGTTATGGTGGAGAATATCGACATCCACATGCTGGAACTGATGATCAATGCCCATGCAGAGAAAAAATCAGTATACAAGAAAAAAGAGAATGAACTGGATCAGGAGATACAGCACAATCTGCAGAAATGTGAAAGGCATCCGGTAGTGTTCCGGCTTTACCGGATGAATAAAAAGCAGGGGCAGGGAAGAGACTCTATGGCGATGAGAGGATTTGAAGAAATAGCCGAAATCGTTCAGGAGAATGGAGAAAGCTATCTGGAATTAAAGCTGAAAGAGATGGCAGCACACTCCAGAGTGAGTGGTGAAATGATGGCTGGAAAACTGAAAACATTGAAGTATGAGCATAATGAAGTCCTTGAAGAAGCAAGAATAGAGAATAATATAGTGAAAATCCCGATGGAAGCGTGCAGAATCCACCGATGGACGGGGATTGGCACGATGGGAATTGTACCAGTTACCGTAACCTGCAGTGTAGGACCAATGCACATGCCGGAAAGCACTGCACTATTATATTTCTGGGTATAAATGAGAAATGAAAAAAATTCTCATTTACGCATATCATGTAACAAAATAAGAAAAAAATTCAATAAAGTGCCGTTGTTGATAAAACACTATCAATAACGGCACTTTTACGTCTATTGTTGTCTGAATAGCAACAAAATCAAAGGAAATAACGGCTCATTTGTTGCAATTCAGGCAACAAATTTGTAAAAAATGGTGTTGACATTGGATGGCAAATTATGGTATCTTTCAGACAAGGAGTTAGATACGGGTAACCGGAAGTATTCTCGTAGAACTCTAAGTATCATAACTAAAAATTTATTAGCAAAAAAGCTAATGCCAAAAAACGACAAGGAGGATTACAGTTATGAGAAAGATCAAGAAATTAGTTGCTACACTGTTAGCAGCAACAATGTTACTGGCAATGGGAGTTACAGCATTTGCAGCAACACCAACTACTTGCAAGTTTACAAAAGCTGATGGTAGTGCACTGAAAATGAATATGGATGTTGGCATGATCGATTCGGCTGATTTAGACGAAGATGGAATGGCAACAGTTACTTTCAAGACATATTCTTTATTATGGTATAAAGGATCAATTGCTAATATTACAGGTGAAGCAGTTGAAAGCTTTAATCCTACAACAGGAGTTGCCGTAATTGATACAACATATGATGATGGAACAGGATTAGCAGGTGTTCCAGTTAATCTGACATTCTCTTTCAACACGACACCTCCGGGAATGTCTAATACGATGGATGCAAGATTTGTGTGCGAATAAAGGATGTACAGTATAGTTGATTAATCAGCGATAGAATGGTAGCTGCTGCGAAAACATAAAAGGTTAGAGCAGCAGCTACTATTTTCTTTATAGACTAATTTACGAGGTGTGTGGTGCGATGAAAATCAAAAATAAAATAATAAGTTTTATTTTGACGATATGTATGATTCTGGGGCTGTTACCTGCAACAGCATTTGCGAGTGAAAAAACAAATACCCAGAAAGAATTGACGGATGGAGACTATTTGGTAAATATTAAGGAGATACAAGCAGATGGTTCTCAGGAAGTAAGTTATTTAGGAATGAACATTAATCCACGAGTTGTTTTACAAGTAAGAAGTGGTAAGTTCACTGTAATGGCTAAATTGCGAGGATATGATCAATGGTCTACAGTTGAATTGTTCGATCAGACAAAATATGGAGATGTAGAGGCAGTAAAAGCAGGAACTAACTGGACTGGATATGATTCTATGCCGATGGATAGATATGCAACTACAGTTAGTACACAAGGTGATGAAAAACAAAATGATTATTGGTCACAAATTTCTAAATCAACGATGATTGATGAAAACCTTCATACTGGAATAATAACATTTTCTCTTAATGACATAAGTGAAAAATTTACACTTGGTGGTTATGCGGAATATGAAAATTCAGGTAAACAGTTTTCAGTATTGAGTGTTCAAAATTATAAATTGGATCTTAATACGATAACAAACTCTAATTCTCTTTCGTATTTAGCGTATGGTTTTGGAGACGGAACAGAATTTAATTTAGATGCTGATAGAGCGATTCCAATTGTGACAAACATTAAATATGATAATAATGATACTCCAGAAGGTTTGTTTTCAACAAATTTTATAGAAAAAACAACAGTATCTGGAGAAAATGGAGTTGTAACAGCAAAATTCAAAGTTGCAGATGATACTTCGGAAGAGATTCAAAGTATAAAATTAATAGCTTCAACAGATGTAAAAGAAGCGTTGGCTAAAAATAGGCAGACATATTATCAGGGATATTTGTTGGGAACTTATGGAAATATCTATGGGGATAATATTTACAATCAGGATACCAAGGAATTCACTATAGATTTTTCGGGTTCAGATAATTCATTATCTTTGATGACAGGTGTTGACGTTCAAATTATTACAAAAGAAAATGCTAAAGGGTATAGAGCTGTACTGTATTTATCAGAATCCGGGTTAAAAATGGCAAATTACAAAGATGATAAAACAGATACAGAGTATTCTGTTTATTCAAAGTATGCATCGACAGCAAGTAGCCTTGTAGTGAAGTCGGCCGATAATGCTGATGAATATCCAGTTGAACAGATTAAACAAATTGCAGATGGCGATAAATGGAAAGCATATACATTTGATTTACAAGATACAAATGGTAATTCTGTTACTCCTGAAAAAGGCGGATATGTTGAAGTACCTATTCCTTCGGAATGGAATTCTGATGATACATATTTTGCTTATTATGTTGGAACGAATAAAAATACAGATTCGAATGGAGGAAGTGTTTATTCGGGATGCAGCAAAATAATTGACAAAAATGGCAAGAAATATTTACGCTATAAAACATTAAGCAATAATTGGATTAATGGTGGAACAATTGTTATGTGTCAAGTTTTGAAAGAGGCTGAACTTTCAGAACTTCAGGAAGACGGTACTTACAGTGCAACCGTTAAATTTATAAAAGCGGATACAGATAGTACATTATCTATGGCTAATGGAGCGTTAGAGACATCTGCTTATGTAAAAATTAAAGATGGTAAAAAAGATGTATATTTAAATTTCCATCCAATCACAATGAATGAAAGTGAAGGCTGGTATGCATATTTAGGTGCTATTTGGAATAAGACAAAAGATGATTGTACGGAATATGATTACGAAGTAAATGAAGACGGAAGTTTGCTTGACAATTCAGGATTTGATGCAATTGATGAATTTTCGTGTTTGAAATCTGTCAAAGTAACATTATCTGATGAAACAATTACGGATAACAGTTATACATTTAAGGTTATTCCACCGGCAATGGGAGCTGATTTGCCGTATGAGAAAGTTTCCAATGATCCTATAGACGCAAATTTAAAATTTTACAATGTAAAGAAAATTGACGAATCTACAGTTCAGATTCCTACTTACCAGAAATCTGTTCTTCGCAAAGCTATTGATAAAGCGGAACGTTATAATGAGTCTTCTTACAGCAGCGATTCATGGGCAACATTAAAATCTGTTCTTGAGGATGGAAAAGCATACTATGATACTCTGGCAGGAACAGACGCAGGAACAGATGCAACGATTTCAAATGCAATTAAAGAAAAATCAGATGCGATTGAAAAGGCAATCAAAGCGCTGGAAGAGAATCCAGAACTTACAGAAGCAAGAGCAAATCTGAAAAACGCAATTGACGAAGCAAGAAAAGTGGAACTTGGCAACAAGACAGTCAGTGCATTTAATGAACTGACAGCAGTAATCAATTCAGCACAGGCTACTTATGAGAAGTCTAATGTTACAGTAGATGAACTGAACAAACAGGCAGAGATACTGAATGCGGCAGTAGAGACATTTAATAACAGTGCCGATGCGTCAAAATTGAATCCGGTTAATCTGGAAGATGGTGATTATAAAGTTTATGTTGACATGAAGAAGATTGACAAAGCAACCGATTCTATGTCTAACAATGCAATCGACCACTGGATCAATCTGAATGTAACAAATGGTGTTTATACTGCAACTCTTGATTTCAAGGGTATGACGATCAGCGGAAAATTTGGATATTTACAGACATTGAAATATTATGATGCAGGATACACGTATGATTCTGCCGGAAATCCACAGGGTACACTGAAGGATACAACCGTACTTACTACTCAGAAAGATGCGGAAGGTAATGACATCATTGATAACTTCAATGATAAAGATAATTTATATCCAGACACAATGAGTTTCCCTCTGGTAGACAAAGGAACACAGGACTTTGTTCCTTTACAGGTATTTGTTCCTCTTATGGAAAGCCTTACTGCCGGAACAGGAACACAGGATGTTCTGATGAGAATTGACTGGACTTCTCTGAAAACAGCAGATGATGATACACAGGAAGAAATCAACTTAGACGATGGTCTTTATACAGTTTCTTCTGATATTCGTGAAGCAGGAAGCGATGAAAAATCTTCTTTCAATGATTATCTGGATAAAGTAAGACTGATTGCTAAAGATGGAAAAATTACAGCATACATCGACTTCAAGACAATCGGAGAAGGCGAGAATGAGAAGTACATCAAAGAAATCAGTTTTGCTGATGGCGAAGGACAGGGAACAAATGGCAAGATGGAAAGAGCAGAACTGACTCTTCCACAGAATGTTGAATTTAGTAAAATCAAAATTACAGACAGCACAGGAGCAACAGCAGATGCGCGTCTGTATCTGGATCTCAGAAATGCAAGCAGCCAGAAAGCAGATAAGTCTACACTTGAAAAATTCATTTCAAAAGCAAACGAGATCAAAGAGGACGGAAAAACTTATACAGAGGATTCTCTGAAAGCATTAAATGATGCACTGAAAGCAGCTGAAAAGGTAGACGCAGATAAAGTCGCAATCGACAGCGAAATCAATGCGGCAGGCTTAACTCTGAAAAATGCCATTGATACAATGGAAGAAGTAGAGGAAGTTACCGTTGATAAGACAACTCTGGAAGATTTAATCAAAAAGGCTGAGAAGATCGACAACGATGACAAGACTTATACAGAGGAAAGCTACAAGAATCTGACAGATGCAATCAAGAATGCAAAAGCAGTTTTGGAAAATGAAAAAGCAGAACAGTCAGATGTAGACGCTCAGGTTACACTTCTTCAGGCAGCTATGGATGCACTGGAAAAAGAAGGAACTCTGGACAAGAAAGACCTGAAAGCCATGATTGAGAAAGCAGAAGCTCTCAATGATGAGAAAGATACATACACCGCAGATAGCTGGAATGCACTTTCCGCAGCATATACTGCAGCGGTAAAAGTATATCAGGATGAAAATGCAACACAGAATGCGGTAGATGCACAGGTGAAGAGCCTGAAAGCAGCAATGAACGCACTGGTAAAAGTTTCCACAGGAAAACTTGCAGATGGTGTATACCAGATTACTGGTGAGTTCCAGAATGCAACAAATCCAGAGAAACTTTCTATGGCAGATGGAGCACTGGAATATACAGAGAAAACAGATGCCGAAGGAAATACAGTAAAAGAAAAAGATCCATTATATCTGGTTGTAAAAGATGGAAAAGCATCCATCCGTATGCATTTTGTTTCACTGACAAGTGATCTGAACGGAACAGCATTTACAGGATATCTTGGAGAACTGAAGTATTATCCGGATTACGATGATACAACAAAAGAACCTGGTAAAGATGAAAAATTAGCAGACGCTACAGTAGAGGCTTCTTACGAAGGATACGACGAGTATAACGATCCTGACTTCGGTAGTGATTCTTATATGAAAGGAAAAGCTTATCCGGAGATCGTATCAATTCCGGTTGAACTGGAAGATAATGAAATCTGGGTACAGGTATATGTTCCAGTTATGGAAGGAATCACAGCAGGAAGCGGAACTCAGAACGCAAGACTTCGTCTTGACTGGGGCAGCGTGAAACAGGTACGTGATGAAAGCGTTGATATTTCTAATCTTGAAAAACAGATCGGATACGCAAAAGAAGTGGAGCAGGGTAAGGCATCCGATGAAACATGGAATGCATTACAGCAGGCAATCAAATCTGCTCAGGCAGTTTATGATAATCTGTCAAGCACACAGGAACAGGTAGATGCACAGGTTGCATTCCTCCAGAAAGCAATGGCTGCAGTTCAGGCAGAAAATGACCAGACAGCAGACAAGACAGAATTACAGGCATTGATTGCAACTGCAAATGAAAAACTTGCACAGAAAGATGTTTATACAGCAGACAGCTTACAGACATTACAGACAATTCTCACTTATGCACAGGGCGTATACGAGAATAAGGATGCAGATCAGACAGCAGTAGATGCAGCAGCAAATGCCTTAAGTTCAGCAATCAACAGTCTGAAAGAAATTGAAACCGTTGATACTTATGCTCTGGAAACAGAGATTGCAAATGCAGAAGAACTTGCAAAGAAAACAGATGTTTACACAGCAGATAGTTTAAATACTTTACAAATTGCAATCAATAATGCGAAACGTGTACTGGCATCTGATACAAAGACACAGGAATCTGTAGACGCACAGGTGAAAGCGCTGAAAAATGCAGAAGCAGGTCTGATTGAAAAAGCAGTTGTTGATAAGACAGCACTGAAAGCGAAGATTGAAGAGGCACAGAAATACGCAGCCGATACTTCTACTTATACAGCTTCCTCTATAGCAGCACTGAAAGAGGCAATCAGCAGTGCACAGACAATTTATAATGATGAGAATGCAACACAGGCAACTGTAGATGCACAGGTAAAAGCACTGGATAAAGCAATCGGCAATCTGGTGAAAGCAGGAGATAATACACAGGATATTACAAAACTTGCAGACGGTGTATATTCTATCTCCGGCACAATGGTAAAAGTAGACAAGAATACTTATTCAATGTCAAATGATGCAATTAACCACACCATCAAACTGACAGTAAAGAATGGAAAATACTACATTACCCTGAACTTCAATGGTCTGACAGTAGGACAGAAACTTGGATATTTAAGTCAGTTGAAATACTTCACAACAGGTTATACTGTTGACAAGTACGGTAATCCGCAGGGAACATTGGCAGATGTGACAATCGAATCTTACCAGAAGAATGCAGATGGAACGTTAGTATCTGATTCTTATGGAACAAACTATCCTGACGTTGTAACATTCGAGCTTATTCCGGAAGCTCTGAATGATGGATATGTTCCGTTACAGGTATTCGTTCCGATTATGGACGCAATCAGCTCTGGTACAGGAACACAGCCAGTATACCTGAAACTGGATTGGAGCTCATTAAAAGCAACAACATCCGATGACCCAGACTTTGATAAGAACGACAACAATAATAGTAATTCCAACGGAAATAACAACAGTAATTCTTCTATTGGAAACAGCTCACTTGGAAATAATACCCTTGGAAGCAGTTCTCTTGGAAGCAGCAAACTTGGTTCTTCCTCACTTGGAAGTGGTTCTTCAAGTCTGAAGAGTGGAACATCCAGCCTTGGATCAGGTTCCAGCTTGAAATCAGCATCCAACGTTAAGACTGGTGATGTTGTACAGAACAATACCCTGTGGGTAGCCATCCTTCTTCTCGGAGGAGTCGCTTTACTGGCAGGAATCATGGAGTACAACAGAAAGAAAAAAGCAAACGTAAAATAATAAGTAGTGATTTGGCAGACGAACCCTCCCATTCCTTCGGGACTGGGAGTCTGCCAAATTCATTTAACAGGAGATAAGGAATGAAATTAGCAGCGAAAAAAAACAAAATATTGTCTGCCATTATGACTTGTGTGCTTGCCATTACTTTAATGGCAGGCTTTCCTGCTGTTAAGGCTTACGCCGCAAGCGGGACAGTGTATAGTTGTGCAATCAACAGATGTTATGCACACCCGGTTACCGGAGTAATCGAAGATTCCGGTGGAGAGAGTTCCTATGCAACAGGACAGGGCATGGTGGAAGGTTGTGTATACAGCAATGGTATCTTGGAAGTAACAGACGATGGAGCTTATTATCTGACCATCCGCATGAGTCTGATGGACTACACCAGTGGACATAGCTTTCAGGTACAGAATGTAGGTGATTCCGGCTGGTCTACACCATCAGAAATCGGTATTACAGGAAATGGTTCAGACAGCAATGGTACAACAGCCGATGTGTGTATGCGTGTGCCGAGTGAAAATTGTATTGTCAGAGGCGAGATGTATGTAGAGCCGATGGGAAGAAATGTTATTTTCTATCTGTATCCGAGTGACTACAGCGAGGGTAACAATACAGACATGAACGCAACAATGGTAACAGAAAGCGCGAATGGAACAGCGGCAGAGTCCGGTGGTTCTAGTTCAGTAGATAATTCAGGTTCTACTTCAAGTGGAAACAGCAGTTTGGGTTCTGGTAATTCTTCTCTTCAGAGTTCCGGCTCATCTGATAAAAGCAGTTCTTCCAGCTCATCAAAGAAACTGGAAAGTAGTATTACAGAAGCAGCAAAACCGAGCAGTGATTCTTCTTCACTGGATACAGAAAATCCAGTAAATTCTTCAGAAGGATTAAGTCTTTCTACTGCGAAAGATGGAACAAGTGACAGCGATTCCGATAGCGGAAATACTTCTTCCGGCAACCGGATTTTCCAGATTGCATTGGCAGTTGTAGTTGCAGGTCTGATTCTGCTTGGAGCAGTATCCGGGGTGATATATTTCTTCCGTAAGAACTGGAAACGTTGGGGAGGTGCAGAGGACGATGATGAATAGACGTTTGAAAAAAGCATCGGCTGTCCTCCTTGCCATGACCATGATTTTCTCTTTGGCAGGTTGTGTAGACCAGAGTCAGGGGAAGAAAAGCAGTGATTCCACTACACAGACGGAGAGCAGTACAGATGAGTCAGACAGCAGTAAGACGGCAGATAAAAAGACTTCTGACAGCAAATCGGACAAGGATTCTTCCGATGAAGATGCAAAGTCTCTCTTAGAGATTGACGATCCGGAAGAAAAGGCAGCCGTAGAAGCAGCCAGGAAAAAAGTACAGGCAATGAAAGAAAGCCCAAGAATCATAGCGACTTCTCCGGCAACCGCAGATATCTGTGACAAGCTGGAACTGGATCTGGTAGGCGTTTGCAGTAGTACCGTATCCACAATTCCCGACAGATACAAAGATGTAGAGACAGTCGGAACAGCCATGAGTCCGGATATGGAGATTGTATCCTCACTTAATCCAGACTGGATTTTAAGTCCGGTATCATTACAGAGTGACCTGCAGCCGAAATATGAGGCAATCGATACTGATTGGGCGTTTTTGAATCTCAGAAGTGTGCCGGGTATGTACCGTTCCATTCAAGAGTTAGGCGAGATTTTCGACAGAGAAGATCAGGCACAGAAACTGGTGGATGAATTTACCGAATTTTACGATGACTATAAGAAAAAGAATGAAGGAAAAGACCATCCGAAGGTTATGATCCTGATGGGACTTCCGGGTTCTTATATTATTGCAACACCGAATTCCTATGTGGGAAGTCTGGTGGAACTGGCAGGTGGCGAGAATGTATACTCTGACACCGATCAGGAATTTTTGACTGTAAATACTGAGGACATGAAAACCAAAGAGCCGGATATTATCTTACGTGCCGCACATGCACTGCCGGATCAGGTGGTAGAGATGTTCAATAAAGATTTTGCGGAGAATGACATCTGGCAGCATTTCGATGCGGTGAAGAACGGCAGAGTTTATGATCTGACTTATGAGTATTTCGGCATGAGTGCCACATTCAAATATCCAGAGGCATTGAAAGAATTACAGCCAATCCTTTATCCGGAAAGTGATGAAGATACAGAAAAAGCAAAAGAAGCCAGTGACAATGCACAGAAGAAAGCAAAGGATTCTGACGCAACTGAGAAATACAACGAACAGCAGAGCAAGTAGAAAGGAGAGGACAGATGAAAGAGACAGAATTAAAAAATACTTCTGAGACTTCCGAAATGGAAGTCCAGAACCTCTCCGGTCAGGATAAAGCAAGAAAACATCGGAAAACAGCAAAAGCAGCCATTTCCTTTATTGTAATGATCGTATTACTGGTTGCATTATTCTTTGCGGCAGTGAATATCGGAAGTCTGAAAGTCAGCTTCCCGGAACTGTTAAAAGGACTGTTTGTAGAGTACAATGAAGATGTGGCAACAATCTATGACTTACGATTCCCACGAATTGTAATCTCCATGTTGGCAGGAGCAGCGATAGCGGTATCGGGTGTGTTATTTCAGGCGGTATTAAAAAACCCACTTGCTGATCCGGGAATCATTGGTATTTCCAGTGGAGCAAGTTTTGCAGCGGTATTGATTACCGCATTTGCACCGACTTTATTTTTCTTTACCCCATTATTTGCATTTCTTGGCGGTGTGATTGCATTTGTCTTAGTTTACAGCCTGTCATGGAAAGGGGGATTAAGTCCTCTGAGAATTATCCTTGTCGGTGTGGCAGTCGATGCAATGTTCACCGGATTATCCAGTGCGTTGAATTCAATGAATGGCGGAAATATGTCCGGTGTGGCAGCCATCGTCAATGGTAATATCACAATGAAAACTTGGGATGATGTGAAAACCTTAGTACCGTATGTAATTGTCGGACTGGTTCTGGCACTGATTATGACGAAGATGTGTAATCTGTTAGCACTGGAAGATAAGACAGCACGAAGCCTTGGAATCAATGTCAATGCAATGCGTATCGTGATTTCACTGATAGCAGTATTGCTTGCAAGTATTTCCACAGCAGTAGCCGGAGTGATTAGTTTCTTAGGACTGATTGTTCCACATATCGGAAGAATTTTAGTAGGAAGCGACCACAAGGCATTAGTTCCATTTAGTGCTTTGTTCGGAGCGTTTACGTTCCTGCTGGCAGATACCATCGGAAGAACGATAGCTGCTCCGTATGAGGTATCCGCATCCATCATTATGAGTGTGGTCGGAGGCCCATTCTTCATCATTCTGTTAAGGAGGTCTAAGAAGTATGCGAAGTAAAGAAAAGAATATGGATTTGACTTCTACAGAGAATGAAGCAGTAAAGAAAGTGAAAAAAGCAGATAAGTGGGCAGACAAGCCTGCGATGGAAGTCAGAGATCTGCACTTTTCCTATGGAAAAAATAAAGTCTTAAAGGGTGTATCCCTGAAGATTGAAGAAGGTAAAATCACAACGATTATGGGAGCAAACGGATGTGGAAAATCCACATTGTTTTCCCTGATGACGAAAAACTTATATCCGAGAAAGGGAAATATTTTCCTCAAGGGCAAGAACATCCAGAACCTGAACTTAAAAGAATTCGCCAGAAAGGTTGCGATTGTTCAGCAGTATAACAGTGCATCGGACGATATCACCGTTGAGAATCTGGTGGCATTCGGAAGAACCCCTCATAAGAAAATGATGCAGGGAGACAGTGCCGAAGATGAGCGTATGATCCAGTGGGCATTGGAAGTAACCAATCTGACAGAATATCGTGACAGAGAAGTGTCAAGACTTTCCGGCGGACAGCGTCAGCGTGTATGGATTGCAATGGCGCTTTGTCAGGGAACAAAGACACTGTTCCTCGATGAGCCGACCACATATCTGGATATCCGGTATCAGATTGAGATTTTGCAACTGGTGAAAAAACTCAATCTGGAATTTGGAATCACCATCATCATGGTACTGCACGACATCAATCAGGCAATCGCATATTCAGATAATGTCATCGGTATGAAAGATGGAAAAGTGCTGGTGGAAGGTGATCCGGAAGAAGTGATTACGGAAGAGAGCATCCGGGAACTGTATGGCATTGAACTTGGTGTGACAAGGGTTGATGGACGGAAGTTTGTGCTGGCGGTGTAAGAAAAAAATAGTAGTAGAACGACAAGAAATAAAGGGGAGGAAAACTCCCACAGGAGAACAGAAAGAAGATGAAAAATCCTTTAAAAGTAGTATGGATCGTGCTTGGATTTCTTTGCCTGGGACTTGGTACGATAGGAATTGTACTTCCTATCCTGCCAACCGTTCCGTTTTATATGGCAACACTGTTTTGCTTTGCAAAGAGTTCTAAGAAACTGCACGACTGGTTCGTAGGAACGAATCTTTATAAGAAACATCTGGACAGTTTTGTTCAGAAAAGAGCCATGACAATAGGAACAAAATGCAAGATTATCGGAATGGTAACGGTAGTCATGGCAATCGGCTTTATCTGCATGAAGGATGTACCAATCGGAAGAATCTGTATCGCAGTGGTTTGGGTATGCCACCTGTTATACTTCTTCCTTCGAGTGAAAACTTTAAAAGTGAGAGAAGAATTACCGGAAGGTGCAGAAGTGGAATAATATGATGGATAAAGTAGAAAAGAAACGACAGAAGGAACAGCATGTCGTGGAAGAGATGATCCGGCTGTATTGCCGGAAAAAACATCCGAAAGAAGACAGGCAGGCAGGGCAGATTTGTCCTGTCTGTCAGGAACTTTTGGATTATGCAAGACTTCGAAGTGAAAAGTGTCCTTTTATGAAAGAAAAGACATTTTGCGCAAACTGTAAAGTGCATTGCTATAAGCCAGAGGTGAGAGAACAGATCAGGCAGGTTATGCGTTTTTCAGGACCAAGGATGTTATTATACCATCCAGTTCTTGCAGTATGGCATCTGGTATGCAGTAAAAAAGAATCGAAGAAAGAAACAAAAGGGTAAGATTTTTATGATTAAAACAAGACTGGTGGGGCTGTTGTCCCACGCAAAAAAGTATATCGTGTATACGATTTTGTGGCAGTGGGCAGCCCTCCTGTCGCAAGTGTTGGCAGTCTTTTCTATCGCAGATTTACTGGAACGGGTAGTGTACCGGGCAGTAACCGTACCGATCATTGAGCGGACAATACTGATTTTAGTTCTGGTTGTGGTGATTCGATTTATCTGTGAACGGATGGGAGCAAGGTCTTCCTATCTGGCGTGTGTGGATGTAAAGCGGATTCTGCGTGAAAAGATTTATGAGAAAATGTTAAAGTTGGGAGCTTCCTACAGTGAGCAGGTATCCTCTTCGGAGGTCGTACAGGTGTCAACTGAGGGTGTGGAGCAGTTGGAAACATACTTTGGAAAATATCTTCCACAATTATTTTACAGCCTGATTGCACCACTGACATTATTTATCATTCTTTGCAGAGTGAGCCTGAAAGCGAGTGTGATCCTGCTGATCTGTGTACCACTGATCCCGATTTCTATCGTGGTGGTACAGAAAGTGGCGAAGAGATTATTAAATAACTATTGGAGCATCTATACTGGACTGGGAGATTCGTTCCTTGAAAATTTACAGGGACTTACCACACTGAAGATTTATCAGGCAGACCAGCAGAAAGCAGATGAGATGGATGTGGAATCCCAGAATTTCCGTAAGATTACGATGAAGGTGCTGACCATGCAGCTCAATTCCACAAGCGTGATGGATATTGTGGCGTATGGTGGAGCTGCGATCGGTATGGCGGTTGCGGTATCTGAATTCTTAAAAGGAAATATCAGTGTAGCAGGAACGTTATGTATCGTTCTGCTTGCCAGCGAGTTTTTCCTGCCGCTCAGACTGCTTGGTTCATTCTTCCATATCGCAATGAATGGTATGGCAGCGAGTGACAAGATTTTCAAGATTTTAGATTTGCCGGAACCACAGACTGGAGAAAAAACACTGCCGGATGGAGCGTTAGATGTTACATTAAAAGATGTGCACTTTTCTTATGAAGAGGACAGAGAGATTTTAAAAGGAATAGGCTTAAATCTTCCGGCAGGAAGTTTTGTATCTCTGGTTGGTGAATCCGGATGTGGTAAGAGTACGATTGCCGGAATCCTTGCAGCAAAGAACCGGGGGTATAACGGAGAAATCACCATCGGTGGCGTACCGCTTAATGAAGTGAATGAAACCAATCTGATGCAGAGGGTTGTTCTGGTTCGCCATAACAGCTACCTGTTCAAAGGTACAGTAGAAGAAAATCTGAAGATGGCAAAACCGGACGCAACGAAAGAAGAGATGGAAGCTGTCCTTCAGAAAGTCAATCTCTTAGGGTTCTTACAGACACAGGATGGATTACAGACACAGTTATTAGAAAAAGCAAGCAACCTGTCCGGCGGTCAGTGTCAGAGACTGGTGATTGCCAGAGCATTGCTTCGGACAGACAGTGCAGTTTATATTTTCGATGAAGCCGCATCCAATATCGATGTGGAAAGTGAAGAACTGATCATGAATGTGATTCACGAACTGGCAAAGACAAAGACGGTGCTTCTGATTTCCCACAGACTGGCAAATGTTGTGAAGTCTGACAAGATTTATTTCTTAAAAGACGGAGAAATCAAAGAAAGCGGAAAGCATGACGAACTGATGAGCCAAAATGGTGCGTACAGACATCTGTATGAAAGCCAGATGGCGTTGGAAAACTATGGAAAAGGAGGAGTGGCATAATGAGTGAAAATACGAATACAACAAAACGCAGAAGTGCCCTCCAGATCATGGGAAGTCTGATTGGTCTGGTAAAACCCCTGCTCCATATCATGCTGGCAGCGATTATCCTTGGAACATTAGGTTACTTGTGTGCAATCTTCCTGACAATACTGGCAGGACAGGTCATCGTGCATGGACTTCTGACAGGAGTAGCCGGAATGATTGTTCCGGTGGACAATATGTGGCTGGTATTTACTCCAGTAAAAACGATTATCACAGTCATGATCGTCATTGCAGTGCTTCGTGGAATCCTGCATTATGTGGAACAGTATTGTAATCATTTTATCGCATTTAAACTGTTGGCAATCATCCGTCATAAAGTGTTTGCAGCACTGCGGAAGCTCTGTCCAGCAAAACTGGAAGGACGGGATAAGGGAAACCTGATTTCTATTATTACAACCGATATCGAATTACTGGAAGTGTTCTATGCACATACCATTTCCCCGATTGCGATTGCAACGCTGACCTCGATCATTATGGTGATTTTTATCGGAAGATATCACTGGCTGGCAGGATTGCTTGCACTGGCAGCTTATCTGATTGTCGGTGTTGCCATCCCGATGTGGAATGGAAAACGTGGCAGCCAGAAGGGAATGGAATTTCGGACAAACTTCGGAGAACTGAACAGTTTTGTTCTGGATTCTTTACGTGGACTGGACGAGACTATCCAGTACGGACAGGGCGAAAAGAGAAAAGAGCAGATGTCTGAGCGTTCCAAAAACCTTGCAGGAATGCAGGAGTCATTAAGCAAGATGGAAGGCTCACAGCGTTCATTTACGAACATGGTTATCCTGCTTGCATCTTTTGGAATGCTGGCACTGACCATCTGGCTGTATGACAAAGGAACGATGGGATTCGAGGGAATCTTAACCTGTACCATCGCAATGATGGGTTCTTTCGGACCGGTAGTAGCATTATCAAGCCTTTCCAATAACCTGAACCAGACACTGGCAAGTGGTGAGCGTGTTCTTTCTCTTCTGGAAGAGACACCGCTTGTGGAAGAAATTCCGGGTGACGTGGAAACTTCCGGTGCAGAGAGCATGGAACATGGATTTGCAGAAGCAGAGGCAGAGAACGTAACATTTGCTTACGGTGAGGAAGTTATTTTAGATAACTATTCACTGAAATTACAACCGGGTAAAATCACAGGGATTCATGGTGCGAGCGGTTCCGGAAAATCTACACTCTTAAAACTGTTGATGCGGTTCTGGGATGTGCAGGATGGAAGTGTATCGGTAGACGGTACAGATGTCCGCAAGATTCCAACCAAGCATTTAAGAGATATGGAAAGTTATGTTACGCAGGAAACACACCTGTTCCATGATTCCATTGCAAACAACATTGCCATCGCAAAGCCGGGAGCATCCAGAGAAGAGATTATGGAAGCCGCAAAGAAAGCATCTATCCATGATTTCATTATGACACTTCCGAAAGGATATGATACAGAAGTCGGAGAACTGGGTGATACGCTGTCCGGTGGTGAAAAACAGAGAATCGGAATTGCAAGAGCATTTCTCCATGAATGCCCCCTCATTCTACTCGATGAGCCTACATCGAACCTCGACTCTTTAAATGAGGGAATTATCTTAAAATCATTGAAAGAATCGGCCAAGAAGAAAACAGTTGTCTTGGTATCCCACAGAGTATCCACAATGAATGTGGCAGATGTGGTATATGAAATGGAGAACGGCAGAATTTCTTAACAGCAGGAATGCAGAAGAAATACTTTCCAAAAGGGGATAAAGTAGTATATGAAAATTGGAGAATCCAAAGAAGATTATCTGGAAGCGGCGTATGTATTGAAACGTCAGAAAGGATATGTTCGTAATTCTATGCTTAGTGATTATCTGAACTATTCCAAAGCGAGTGTTTCAGTTGCAGTACGTGGACTGCTGGCAGATGGATATGTAATAAAAGACCGATATGGCAGCATTGAACTGACAGAAGAAGGAAGAAAGATTGCAAAAAAAATCTATGCAAGGCATGTGCTTTTAGAAGAATTTTTACGACGAATAGGAGTATCTTCGGAAACTGCAAATCATGATGCGTGTCGGATGGAACATACAATCAGCGAAGAATCTTATAAAAAGATTCAAGAATTGGTACGGAAGATGAAGGAAGAGAATACGTTAAACGAAGAAATGAAATTAACGAATTAAATCAAAAACAGGAAAGGCGGTGGAGAGATTTCACTGCCTTTCCTGTTTTAAAAATGAAGTAACATAAGAAAAGGGATACAAATGAAAAAAGTATTGATTGCTGCGGATGAGGTAGATAAG
>ENA-OOZT01000907-OOZT01000907.1-human-gut-metagenome-genome-assembly--contig:-NODE-907-length-22204-cov-4.327870_pt1 | contig 22204 bp, 6 predicted proteins | sample MGYA00241192_ERZ501407 | MGnify/ENA primary metagenome ERZ501407 (study PRJEB25962, sample SAMEA2042911) | human gut metagenome | biome: human gut; feature: human-associated habitat; material: faeces...
TGCCCTTGAGGGTCACTTTTACGGTGTATTTGCCCACATTCTTCATGCCCTTGGGATAGCTGATTTTGTAATCCGTACCGTTCTTCAGGGCCTTGCCCTTGCTGTTTTTCACGGTCACGCCGGGGCGCTGCACCTTGCCGTTATAGGTATAGGCGGTCTTATTCAGCTTGATCGTATTGACCTTATAATAGGTCTGCAAGGTCTTGGTGTATGTGACCTTGCAGCCGGTACGGGTACAAGCATAAGTTGCCGTCCGCTTGCCGTCCTTAGAAGTCGTGGTCTTGGTCAAGGCACGACTTTTTTCTTTGTAATTATGGCCCAGTGCCGGGACAATATCCCGGTGCACCTCATCTGCACAAATGGAGCAGAAGTAGGGCGTGTAGCCCGCGGTGGTGCAGGTGGGCAGTACCGAATCCCCCGCCTCGTAATTATGCTCGTGACTGCGGATTTCAAATTTCACCTCAGCGCGATAGCCCTGGTAGTACACCGCCATGGTATTCATACCCTCGGCGCCACAGCCGGACATATCCACGATCACATCGACGCCGTTAATGCTCAGCACACCGCCGGCATTTTTATAACACCATTCCAAGGGCTGGGTGGCGTTCTTAAATCCCACCAGCAGTTTCAATTCATCGAGCACCGCTTGGGGGTTGTAGCCGTTAAACACTGTCTTGCCCTGCAAGTAAGCACGCAGCCCCAGTTCCTCCGTCAGCGCACCGCTTGCACCACTGATAAATGTAATATCTACATCGGAACCCTCACTGGTAGGCAACCATCCCCAAACATGGTAGGTATATGTTTTGCCCTTTTCCAAGGTGGCGGTTATATAAGGTCTGCTATAATCCTTGGCGTTGGGACGGTATGGATACTCCCCTTCCTGCACCTTTCCGCCCGGGAAAGTCAAACTTGCGTGCGCATTGCGTCCGCTTTCGCCGTTCGGATTGTGTACAAAAAAGCTCAGAGTATACTCCGCCGTGTACTGGGGAGTAAAGGTCAGCGTGGCCTTTTCGCCTTTTGCATAGGAAACTACATGTTTTTGGGTCTCAGCAGAACGAAACAAGGCATGGCTTAAATCATAAGATGTTGACGCCGCCCATGCCGTCACCGGCAGGGTGCACACCAGCAGTAGAAACGCCAGTAGAAAACTGCCCAGGCGTATAGTTTTTTTCATAATCGCACTCCTTTGCTGCCCTTATTGTAGCACAGGCCGGGCGGATTGTAAACAGGAAAGTTTGTCAATAGGTATAGCGCAGCACGGCGGAATACACCGTGTGCAGGGCGCCGTCTGCGTCTGCATAAGTCAGGTACGCCCGTGCGGCGGCAGTGCCCACATGGGCGGAAATGCCGTAGTACAGCACAAACTGGCCTTCCGACTCCGTAGAGCGGTTTTGCGCGCAGCGCACCGTGCCGGCGTCCGTACCGGTGCCCGGCTTACCGGCCATCTCCAACACCAGGTCATCGTCTGCCAAATTCTTGCCGTACAGGAAGCCGGAGGTCACCAGTCGGTTCCCCTCCCCGGCCATGGACCGGGTGGCGGCAAACATCACCCGCCCGGTATCCGACTGCAACTGGGCGGAAAGCAGCGACACAGAGGGTACCGGCGTCAGATCATCGGTGCGCTTCTCCAGCGCCAAATCGGCAACCGCATAGAAGCTGTACCGGCTGCCATAACCCAGCACCCGCCCATCGGCTGAAAAGCCCTTGGCATCTGCCGCAGACACAGTAACCCGCGCCCCATAGGCAACAGTCAGACTGTCCCGGGCAGTTTGGCTGCCGCACTGCAAGGTGCAGCCGGGGGCGGTGATGGGCAGCTGCTTGGCTCCACCGGCGCGGTACAGTGCCTGCACGGTCAGGGATCCGGTGGAGCTGTGGATCTGCGTCGGCGTGTAGGACCAGCCGACAAAAGTATAGCCGGTGTAGGTAGGCGGCGTGGGGATCTTTACATCCGCGGCACTGTCCACCTGTTGATAAGACAGCACATTGGAAAACGGGTCAATAAACAAAAAAGTCAGCCGGTCGCTGTCGTCCAAAAACAGCGGCGTGTAGGTGGCGCTGGCCACCGGGGTAAAGGTATAACTGGCATCGCCGGACAGAATCTTATTCCCCTGCTGCCAACCGGCAAAACGGCAGCCGCTATTGGGCAGAGCCAGCAGCGTGCAGTCCTTGCCCCGATCTACATAAATCCGGCCGCCGGCGGTCACGTCCGTATCGTTAAACAGCAGTGCGCCCATATCCGCGCCGGGGGTAGCAATGCAAAAGCCGTCGTAATCTACAAAATTCGCCCGGGTGGTCGCGCTGCACCGGCTGCATCCCAGTAGGTCATAACCGCGGGCAGTGGGCGTAGCCGCCACCCGTTCCAGCAGCACAGAATAGTCGTGGGCCAAATTAAAATCCGCCGTGGCGGTGTAGCCCATATAGTGCACCTGTACCGTGTTCTTGCCGCAAGCACCGCAAGCGGACAGATCCACGATCACATCGGCGCCGCCCACCAACAGGCTCCCCATCGCATCCTTATACTTCCATTCTAAGTGGGCACCGGTGCGATCCACAATCAGCAGCTTCATTGCATTCAGCACCGCCTGTTGGCTGTAGGCAGTAAATTCCGTTTGGTCCAGATACAGCCGCAGCCCTACCTCCTTGGAAAGGGTGCCGCTTTCGCCGCTGGTAAAGTCCACGTCTACCGTTGCGCCGGTACTGGTTGCCGTCCAGCCCCAAACCGAGTAGGTATAGGTTTTGCCCTGCTCCAAGGTAGCGGTCAGGTACGGATGGCTGTAATCCTTAACGGTAGAACCGGTACGGTTAGGGTATTCAAAGGCCGTGACCGTGCCGTCCGGGTTCGTCAGGCTGGCACGGATATTCCGCCCGCCTGTCACATGACCGTACAGCTTTAAGGTGTATTCCGCCGTGTACTGGGGCGTAAAGGTCAGGTTTGCCGTCTCACCGGCGCCAAAGGAAAAGGCATTCGTCCGGGTACGGAACAGGTAGTTCTGGTTCAGATTTACCGAGGTGGTGGCACCGTAAGTGACCCCCGGCAGGGCACAGCAGGCCAGTACCAACACCAGCACCAGGCACGCCAAGCGCTTTGTCATTTTTTTCATACCGCCGCCTCCAATTCGTTTCGTCTGCTTTCATTGTACCATAAGTGCCGCTCCATTGCCATAGAAAAACAAAAAAAGCCGACGGTCATCCCGCCGATCCGTACAATACCGACCCGGTGCACCCAACCGGCCGCACCGATAAAGCAAAAAAAATCGAGCCGAGGGATTGCTCCCTCGGCTCTTTTCGCTCGAGCAATTATTTTACTAATTGCAATTAGTCGTCTTCGCCACCAATAATTTCAGGACCGCTTGCGGTCATCACATCGATCTGCTGAAATTCCTTGACGTCGACAACAGGCTTAGAATAAGCTTCTTTCATGAAGACATTCCTCCTATTCCTAAATTGCCTTATATCGCTGCCGGCAGTTGCCCGCCGGCAGGAGCGATAAATAGGTGTTTACGCGATTAAGCGTAAGTGTGGCTCATCACATCAGAGTACACGGTCTGCACTTTGCCATTCTGATCCTTGTAGGTCAAGAATGCCTTAGCGGAGGCAGTGCCGTTCTGAGCGGAGAGACCATAGCTCAGGATGAACTGGGTGCTGCCCTCGGTGCTGTTGGCATAAGCAGCCTTCACAACGCCGGAGTTATCAGCGGAACCCTTCTTGCCAACGTTGGCCAGAGTCAGGTCAGCATCGGACAGGTTCTTACCATACACGAAACCGGACTTCAGGTAAGTGCAGCCATCCACCATAGCGCGGGTAGCAACGAACTCAACCTTGTAAGAACCGGCAACCTGGTTGGCAGAAACAGCAGCCACAACGGGAGCCTGGGTGGTAGCGGAAGCCGCCTTCACAGTTACATCAGAAGCAACATAGAAGGTGTAGCTGTCGCCGTAAGCAACGATCTTGCCGTCGATAGCCCAAGCGGTAGCGTCGGCCTTAGACACGGTTACCTGGGTGCCGTAAGGAATGTCAGCCAGAGTGCCCTGTGCGGAGTTGCTGCCGTAAGCAACGGTAGCATCAGCGTCAGTGGTTACAGTGTAGGTAGCGGCAGCGTCCTTCTCATACTGTGCATAAACAGTCATGGAGGAGGTAGCGGCCTTAATAGCAGCCTCATCTACGGACCAACCGGTGAAGGTGTAGCCGGTGTAGGTGGGCGCCTGCGGGATCTTCACATCTGCGCCGGAAGCAACAGACTGAGAAGAGATCACGTTGTTGAACATATCAACAAAGGTGAACTGAACGGGCTTAGCGGACTCAGCGAACACAGGCGTGTAAGTGATGTCAGCGATAGCCACGGTGGTGTAGGTAGCATCGGTGGAAACGATCTTGTTACCGGTCTGCCAGCCTACGAAGGTGCAGTCCGCATTGGGAGTCGCAACCAGGGTGTAAGTGCCGTTCTCAGCGAACTTCTTAGAACCACCGGCGGTCACATCCTGACCTGCCAGGGTTACAGAGCCGTTCTCCACAGCATTTACAGTTACGGTCACACCAGCCAGAGCCGGAGCAGTCTCCTTGGTGTAGAAGTAGCCGCAGTCCTTACAGGTGTAAGTGGTGATCTCGGGCTGATCCAGAGTGGCCTCCTGGGTCACCTTAGCGGTGAAGTCACAGGCCTTGGTATCCTTGTGAGAAGCGTCATTGGCGCATACACGGCTGTGCTGTGCATCAGCACCCTCGGTGCCCTCAACATGCTTCCAGTCACCCCAGTTATGATCGGTAGCCGGGATAGCTACAGTGTAGGTGCCGCCGCACTCGGTGCAGGTGAAGGTCTTCACGCCGGGCTCGGTGCAGGTAGCAGCCTTGGTCTCCACACCATTGTTGAAGGTGCACTTGTCAGTCTTAGTAGGCTGGCTGCAGGTACCCTCGCCGGTGCAGGTAGCAGTGTGGGTGTAATCCTTACCCTCAACGAAGGCCTCACCGCTGGTGTAATCAGCAACGGGGGTACCGTACTTGTGGGTATGACCCAGAGCGGGCTTGGTCTCCTTAGCGTAGGAGTAGCCGCAGTCCTTACAGGTGTAAGTGGTGATCTCGGGCAGATCAGAAGTCTGGTTCTGGGTTACCTGAGAAGTAAAGTCACAGGCCTTGGTCTCCGTGTGAGAAGCGTCCTTGCCGCAAACGCGGGTATGGGTGGCATCAGCCTCAGCAGTTGCAGCGTCATGCTTCCACTGGCCCCAAGCGTGGCCGGTAGCGGGGATAACCACGTTATTCTTGCTGATCACATAGCCGCAGTCGGAGCAGCTGGTGGTCACGGTCTTAGAACCATCCTTATCGCAGGTGGCATCCACAATGTTGCTTTCCAGAGTCTGCGGATTATGCGGCGTGGTGGTCAGCTTAGCAGTGAAGGTGGTGTCTTTGGAGATGGTCGCCGTGGTGGGATCGGTATCCCAAGCATAGCTGTAGTGGCCGGCAGCATCGGGAGCCTTTGTGGGCAGAGTCGGTACAGAAGCGGGGCTCTTGCCCTCTTCCACTTTCTCGGTGCCCAGAGAAGCGCCGTCCTCGGTCACATAGTTAACGGTGTAAGACTTGGTCTCAGGCGTGCTGGTGCCACCGATCTTCAGAGTACCCATAGCCGGAGTGGTGCCCTCATACTCGGTCATACCGGTTACAGTGTACATACGATCGGGGTCAACGGAACCCATGTGCAGGTTGCACAAACCGGGGTCGTTAGCCGGCCAATCATTCACGCCAAACTTCAGCAGGTCGTCGGAAATCACAGTGCCTTCAGCAACCTGGAAACCAACGGTACCCAAATACAAGCCCTGCAGCTTAACGCCCAGCCCATCATCGCCGCCCAAGGGGCCATCGGTCTCAAAAGTGTAGTCGTCGCCAACATACACAACGGAACCGGTCTCCGGCAGATGCGGAGTAGCGATAGACAGAGCATAATAAGTGTCATTGAACTTTGATGCAGCATCGATCAGATAAGCGTTGCCGTCCGCATCAGATACATTGGAAAAAGAGGGAACCATCATACCGCTGTCGCCGGCGGTGAAGCCCTTAGCGGTTCTCTTACCCATGGTCAAAGCATCATCCCAACCGAAGGACAGGGTGCAGTCACCAAACTGGCCGCCGTAGTTCTTCAGGATGAAGGAAGCAGCTACATAATATTTACCGCTACGGATTGCAGCAGCCGGGAAATCGGTGCTGTTAGCAGTCTTACCGGTCAGGTCAACCTTAGAAAGATCTGCATAGGTGTCGTTATTTGCAGAGTTTTCCCACTCTGCGTCACCATTCGTGATAAAAGATTTGTTCAGACCGGTGTAAGCCGTCCATACGATATCTACCTCAGGAGCAATATCAGCCGCTGTTACATAATCTTCTTTAGCAACAACATCGCCGGGCTCATAAGAGTTAGCAGCCAGTGCAGAGATGGGAGCCATGGAGACTACCATCAGACCAGCCATCACACCGGAAAGAAGCTTCTTTGCGCTTTTACGCATACGTTCTTTTCCTCCCTAAATCGTTATCAATAACTTAGCTTAGATAAATTACAGTTACTAAACGCATAATAGATTGCATAATCTGTTGCGTTCACATAGCCGTCATGATTAAAGTCGCAATTCTCATTGTAATTCGCCGCGCCTTGCTTCGCGTTAGCGGACGAATAGTAAATTGCGTAGTCTGCGGCGTTGATATAGTCATCCTTGCTAAAGTTGCAGACAACCATACCTAAATCGCCTAAGTTCAAATCGCTGTCTGCTACCGTAAAGGTAACCGTGCGATCATAGCCATAAGCATAGCGCAATGTAGCGGTGTACTCCCCTGCCGGGAGTGAGGGAATAGTAAAGCAACCGTCCGTTCCGGTGGTTGCAACCACTTCATCCGCAATCACTACATCACAGTTGCGAACTGTAAAAGTATCTCCCGCCAAATCCCCATTGGTATTGGCCAGCGCCAGCACCCTGCCGGTAACGGCATGGCCGGTGGCCGGTGACAGATCCGCTGTCATGGGATACAGCGTTGCGGTATAGCCGTCAAAGGCGGTAACCAGCGCATAGCAGTCTTGGTCAGCTGTGCCATAATCGGCGTAATCCGCATAATCTGCCTCAATAAAGGTTTGGTTCGGGTCCGTATCCAAGGTTACAACCTTCGCAAAGTCCACAGGCTCCTGTGCAGTTACAGTAATCTGCAACTTCAACAAAAGCTGGCCGTCCGCGTCAATGGCGGTGGTGGTGGCGGTTTGATCCACCCTGGTGATAAAACCAAAGTTGATGGTCCCATTCTGCACCAACACGCCGGCGGCGCCAAGGCCCCGCAGTTGATCCGGGTTGCTGTCCGACAGCAGATCACTGTGACCGTTGACCGTCAGCACAGCCGCGTCATAAGACATGGTGTACTGCATCACGGCAAAGGACTGCATGCCGGAAAGCGTAAAGGATACGGTGTAATCCCCGGCAGACAGTGCATTGCCGTCTGCAGCCTTGCCCTCGCTGTCCGTAAAGGTACAGGAGAGGTGCGGCTTCTCGGTGCCCAAGGTACCCTGGGCAGCCAGCGGGGTTATAGAGGTTAAGGTCAAAATCAATACAAACGATAAGAAAGCAGCAAGTGTTCTCTTGAGTTTGTTTAATTTCATAATCAAAATCAGTGTGACCCAAGCGGTGCCGAAGCACCGCCAGGGTACTTTAAGTTAGGATTTAGCCGTAGATTGCGTTGCTCAGTCTTGCATTGGAGAATGCATAGTAAACAGCGTAGTCTGTAGCATTGATATAGCCATCGTGGTTGAAGTCGCAAGAAGCGTTGTACTTCGCAGCACCCAGCTTGGTGTTAGAAGCAGCCAAATAGGTAGCATAGTCAGAAGCATTGACATAGCCATCCTTATTGAAGTTGCAAACAAGCATACCCAGGTTGCCCAGATCCACATTACCGTCCTTCACCGTGATGGTGATATTACGGTCATAGCCATATTTATAGTTCAGGGTTGCGGTGTAAGTACCGTTAGCCAGAGCCGGAATGGTGAAAGTACCATCCTGACCGGTGGTAGCCACGGTCTCGCCGTTGATCACAACATCACAACCGATAACGGTGAACTTTTCGCTTGCCAGCTCGCCCTTGGTGTTCGCCAGAGCAAGCACCTTACCGGTTACAGCGAAGCCGGAGGGAGCAGTGCCCTCTTCAAGAGAGTTCTCTGCATCTACCAGGTTCTTGTAAGCGGTGAAGCAAGCAGACAGGTTGGCGGTGTAGTTGTCCTTATCAGCCGGAACATAGGTGGCAGCGTCCTTATGGGCGTAGTCGCCATTACCGGTGGTCGCAACATCTACAGCAGCAGCCAGTGCGTTCACATAGTTGGTCCAGGACTCGTCGGTGTAAACCTTCTCGCCCTTGTTAACCAGCTTGCCGCCCTCAACAGCACCGTACTTCGCGGAAGTCGCGGTGGTGGCGATTGCAGCATTCTTGATGGCATTGCCTTCTGCATCGACTTTACCGGAATCTGTCCAGGTGGTGGTCATTGCGCTGTAAGCGCTGCCGCTGGCGTGAGAAACCTCAGCCTCCACCTTGTCGCCGATATAGCCGCGCTCGGTCACAGTGCCCATGTACAGGCTAAACATACGAACAGCCTCTTCAATCAGCAGAGAAGAAGTGCTGGTGGAGAATGCATAGGTATAATCCGCAGCGTCATTACCGTTGGTGTTTGCCAGGTCAGCAATGGTCTGGTCGATCTGGTTCCAAGCGCAGGTGGCAAGCACCGTCTTGGACTCGTCACTCTTCAGGTAAATATCTGCAGCGTACATCTTTTCAGCATCCTTCGCCACGGATACCATCTTCTGGTACTCGGGCAGATCGAAGTTGGCGTCCGTCATACCGTCACGAATGGAAGAAACATCCGTGAAGATCTGACCGGCAACGGTAACGCTCAGCATCTGCGCACACTGATCCACAGCATAGCGCATCTTGTCTCTTGCCTGCATGGCAAGTGCACGGGTTTCCGCATCACCATTGTTGACAATGGACTTCTCGGTCACCATGTGCTTCACAGTGAAGTCCTTGCTCACGGCAACGCCATTGGCATTGTAGTAAACGAACTTCGCCTGATTGTAGGTGCCTTCCTTTTCAGCACCGTTGATCGCATAGGGAGCAGCCTCATAAGAGGTGGTATCCCATGCGGTGGCATAAGCCTGGGCGTTCAGGAAGTACCAGGAAGAACCGCTCTTCACAACAGTCTGGCCGGTGGGATCGGTAGCCGTGGTGTAAGCCTGACCACCAACATTGGTGGAAGTCTGAACCGTTACATCAGCATCGGTCAGAGCCTCCGTGGTGTAATAAGGCTGGCTCATAGCGCTGTCAGCATAGTAATAATTGCCGTCAGGCGTTGCATAAGCAGCCAGAGCTGCAGGCAGCTGATCCAAGGAAGTTACGGGCTTGGTTGCAGGCTCGCCGATCACGGTCTTTACCTCAGAGGTAACAGGCGTCTTCGTGAACGCACTGGACAGCGTGCCGGCAGTGGACAGTTTCAGCGGAGACTGGCGGGCCTCAAAGCCGGCAGCCAAAGCAGCGGTTGCTGCATCATAGGTTGCAGAAGAGCCGCTGGCCTTATCGTAATCCTTAAAGTCAGAAGGTCTGTAGTTCTTAATGTAGCTGTTCAAAGAATCGTAAGCACTATTGAACTGGCTACGGTTACCATCGTCAGCAACGGTTACTTTCAAGCTACCGGTTGCCGGGTTCTTGTCGCAGAAGAAGCTCAACTTCACTTCTTTCTTGGACACCTGAGAAATATCCGTAGAACCATCATACTTGAACAGATCCAGGGAAGAGGAGCTGTCCTTAGACAGAGTCACAGAACCGGTCTGGATGTACAGACCGTCAATGCCGGTTGCGCCGGAAACCTTGCCCAGCAAGTTGCTGTAAGCGAAGTCGCCAGAGCCGCTCTTCAGATAAACAGCGGTGTAATAACCGTTGCTATCCTTAACAGCAGCAGCCAGTGCGCCGCCGCCGTTCAGCTCGCTCAGCGTGTAAGCGTGGTTCACACGAGATACGCCGTTGGAGGGAACCTGATTTGCGGCAACACCCTTGACCCAAGTCTGACCGCCATCGGTGGTGTAGTCTACCTTTTCGTAGTTCAGCACATCACCGGTGAACTTATCAAACGCAGCCATCATGTTGGAATTGTTTACAGTTACGGTCTTGTTGCTAAAGGAATCCTTAACAGAATCGGTGCTGTAAGCAAAAACGCCGTCCAAAGTCTTGTCGGGAGAACCGGCAAGGGTACGGTCATAGCCAAGACGAATCTTGTAGTTCTTCACTGCATCCAGGTTAGAGCTTGCCAGAACAATATCGGTAGGATAGCTTACACGGAACGGCTTCTGGTTCAGGTAAGCGTTACCAAAGTAACCGGTGTTGTTCACGGTAGCCTGACCATCGGCGGTCTTACCGGAAGAACCATTGGAGAATCTGCTGTCCTGAGAACCGCCCGGATACACAGAATCGGACCAGTTCTTCTGCGGAGTCACAAACTGATAAGTCTTGCAGGTCAGGCCGGTGTAGAGGGCCTGGTTGGTGTTGGTGTCGATAATGTTGTAAGTAACGGTGTAAGTTACTACAGTATCTTCATCAAAACCGCCGTTGGTAACAGTGAAGGAAGCGGACTTCTCAGGAACAACTGTCTTGCTGGAGAAGTCTACGGTGCAAGCACTGTTATCGGAAACCACATTCGTGATCTTAATGTTGTAACGGCCACGAGCAACGAAGTTACCATCGGCGTTCTTTACCGCACGGTTCAGACCGTAGCAGTTATTGGTAACCGTCAGCGTTGTGGTGGTGGTGTTACCGCCATAGCTGAGGGTCAAGTTGCTGTCTGCCACACGAGCGGAAGCCAGCTTCATGTTATGATCCGCCAAAGTGGTGATCAGGCCGCCGATCAAATTGTTCACAGCTTGTACGGTGTACATAGCGCCGGGCAGGATCGTATCGGTCTTGCCGCTGTCGCCGCCTACACCGCCGCTGGCTTCATACACATTGTATACCAGGGTACCCAGTACGCCGAAACTGCTGTCGCTGGAAGTACCGGCAAAGGTATCCTTCTGCAGCAGATCGTCGAAGGGATGATTGTTGGTCGCAGCAGCGGGAACCACATTACGGGCTGTGCCGTAGCGGCCGCCGAATACAACGTTCACCAGATCAGCCAATACATTGTAAACGGTGCGGATAATGCCTTCGCTCTTGATAGGCGGTGCGGAAACCATGGTCAGCAGACGGGTTACAAACCCGGTTGCGCCATACTGGCCGTTCGCATCTGCCACACCAATATTCAGCATACCCTGGATCACATCGGTGTAGATCAGCTCTTCGGAATTCAAAGCGCCTTTCTTTGCAGAATCGCCATACTGCAGCACGCCTGCAACAGGCAACAGCTTGTTGGCGATCACATTGATGTTCTCCCACAGGGAGTTGGACAGCTTCACCAGGCAATTGCCGTTGGTGTCGCAAACGCCCAGAAGATTGGCAAGGCCCTTGCCATGCTCGCCGTCCTTAAAGGTGTCGGTGCCGGCATAGTAAACAACAACGGAATTCAGCAGATCAAACAGAGAAACGCCGTCATTCAGAGTAGCGGTCTCCGGATTCCACAGGTTGCCGTCCTTGTCGTGCATGATAATATAGGGGCTCATTACATAACCCACAGCATCACGAGCCATCAGCAGCAGATTGTCGATGGTTACATCGTACTTACCGTCTGCGCCCTTCTGCACCAGAGAAGAGTAGTCGTGATCCGGCAGCACATAGCCCAGATACAGCTGCAACGCCAGAGCAGCTACGCCCTCTGCATCGTCGCAAGCATCCAGGTCCTCATTGTGGATGCCCTTCTTGAAGTCGGGGATATTCCGCAGTGCAGAAATTGCAAACGGAATCATCGCGCTCTCCAGATTGGCCTCGGTCAGAGCAGTGCCCTCGCCGTTCTCATGATAGAAAGCACCGAGAATGTTCGCATCCGTTTTATCACAGATGAACTGCAGCACCTTCAGCATATTGCCAACCAGGGTCTGCGCTACATTGCCGGGATCCTCGGAATTTACCTTCGTCAGACCGCTGGCGTCATAGCTCGGCAGGAAGTCCTTTACTGCGGCAACCAGGAAATCATTCAGCGCTGCCAGCATGGAGCTGTAGCTGCTGTAATCATTTGCCATGAATGCCTCAATGTTCTTCATACCGGTCTCAGCAAAGCTGCAGTTCAGGGGGCCGGTTGCCTGCTTAAAGTAGTAAACAGACATGGGGCTGAAACGCAGTTTGTTGAACAGGGTGGTGGAGTCAATATCTCTCCAGGTGTAGGTAGGAGTCTTCACCAGGTCACGGCTGTTGTACTTCTCCAGATCCGCCTTGATGTAAGCCAGATAGGAAGCCGCATCCTTGTACTCTTCGCCAAGGGTCTGGCCGGGCTTCAAGTTCTTTGCAGCCTTTTGGCACTCATAAGCGGCCCAAGCCTGCACATCGGCAGCGGCGTAGTTGTTGGCTACATTGCTGTAGTCCCAAGCCGTGTTGTGGGTCGTGGCACCGGTGTACCACATATAGTAATTGTAGTCGTAACCGCCCACACCGGAATTCAACTGGCCCAGCGTATCCTTCAAGGCGGTGTTCCACACCATCTCAAAGGCTTGGAAGCCAAAGTCAAACAGCGTATCTGTGGGCTTCAGCACCAACTTCTGATCCTTGTAGCGGAACAGATATACATTACCGATGGCCTCGCCGTTCTTGTCATGATCCTCCTGCGTTACATAATGCAGGTTGGTCGTGTCAATATACGGTGCGGAACCCTTCTCCAGATACTGCGCGTATCTGTCTCGAGAATTGGTACCGTCGGCGTATGTAATCTGTGCGGTAATGTTGCTGAGCAACTGGGTGGAGAGCTTATCAAGCAGGATGGAATCCAGCTTGCTGGTCTCCAGACTGGGATTGTTCCGGATCTGAGCCTTCTCCTCTGCAGTAAACCAACCGGTATTCTCCAGAACCAGCTGCTGAACAATATTATATACCATATTGCTCTGATAGCCGCTGGGCATACCAATCAGGTCACCAATGGTCTTGTAAACATCCAAGAAGCTGCTTACGATACCAAGGCCAAGATCGCCGCGCAGCAATTTCTTTACGATATTGCCGTTGGCGCCTTCAGGACCCCCGTCGGAAGAAATGTTCCGAACCAGCTTCACAATACCGCGTACAATATCGGTAGAGGAAGTTGCGCTGCGGGACATTCCGTTAACTGCGCTCAAATCTACATAGCGGGCATCGCCGGCCAGCAGAAGCAGTGCGGACTTGCTGTTCAGGAAAGAATCCAGATCTTGAACAGTTTTAAGCACCTCATCCACGCTGCCCAGTTTGATGGTGATGCTACCAAGAACACTCAGGTCGATATTCATCGGTGCGATGTTTGCCTGAGCAAGAGTCAGATCCACAAAGTCCAAAAGGGCTGTGCAGGCCTGCTCATCATTGAGGATGGGCCAACCCAGTGAGTTGAAGTCCAAGTCCTGGTCATGGTACTTGGTGTTTGCCGAAGCATTAGCCGCGGAAGCGACCATAGCACCGGAGAAACAGCTCATCGCCATCAAGACCGCCAAAAAGAGCGCAAGCAACTTGCGGGAAAACTTTTTAGCTTTCACTAATTTTTACCTCCATAGTAATTTGTAATTCTTACGAATAAATGGTTGCGTGTACGCGCCGTCCCATCCTCTGACCATCGGGCAATCCGATATTCAGGATGAAGGCATTGCAGCCGGACGCCATACATTATGAAAATGCGCATAGAAACACATTTATCGCATTCTTATTAAAACACGATGGTCACCAAAAATCAATAAAGAGCCGTGATTTTTCTGATTTTCGGAATGTTGCACAATTTGAGCGGCCGTTTTTTGTGCGAACGGACAAATTTAATTTACACGAAATTAACAATTTGTTCATATTTTATCGCTTAGTTAAAAGACAATGCCCATTATTTTGCAAGTTTCGACTTGTAAAGGTTATGTGCTTTACGCGGGATTTTCACACGCAAAGGTGTGCCCCTTTACACCATCGATTTTTTGGCGTAACGGCGGGAAACTTTCACAAGTTCCACAGGATTTTCCACAATTTTTCCTCCAAAACCGGTGGAATTTCTGTCAGCAGTTGTCGAATGCAGCAATAACGATAAACGCGCCCTGATCCTCCACGCAAATCCAAGATTAAGAATGCAGCGCAGATCCATCGACCGGGCCAAACATGGTCCATCAGCCGGGCCAAACATGGCTTGATATATAAGTAAGCAAAAAAATGTTGCGCCGGAATTTCGCTATAAATCGGGAAATTTTGCCCACCCGTTCACATTTTGTTAAAAAGTTTTCGGAAATCTATTGACTTGCCGTTCTATATTTGGTATAAATATACTGTATTTGTTGTACGCGTGGGTATCCTGCGCCCTTTTAGCAGAGGAATTGTGAACAAATTGTTAACGCAACTTGCAAGCACATCCTCCGCTAAAAGGGTGCGCTGCCCAGGCGAATCCAAAACGACAAGTTCGTCAACATATCAGAAGGAGAGATGAATTATGAAGACGGGCAAAAAGTTACTCAGCCTATTTTTGGCTGTAGTAATGATGGTCACCACCTGCTCTGTCGGGTTCACTGCATTTGCAGCGGACAAAGACAAGGGCATCTGGAAGAACTCCACAAGTGCAGACTCCACCTTTGACGCACTGACGGAACTGGTAGACACCTATGTTCCGGCACTGCTCAATCAGCCGAGTATCAAAAAGGCACTTGAGGAGAAGTTGGGGATGACCGTCACCGACACCACCTCGATCAGTGATCTGATCATGGGTGTGTCTCCCACGCTGCTTAATCTTTTGAGCAGCCCCATGAATAAGGCAGACATCATTGACGGTTACCGGAAAGGGTATTCCGATGTGGCGTATGCCTACCTGGACGAGAAAGATGCGAAGATGAGCTTTTATCAGCTGTTTTCTTTTTGCGTCAACAACATGTCGTCCAGCGACGCAGAACTGGCCAAATGGTGCGAGGACACGCTGAGCGATCTGTCCGCCCTGCTGGAGCAGTTCCCCGAGAAACAGGCTAAGCAGCAGGAAGACCTGAGCGCTGCCTATGACGCACTGAACAAAGTGCTCGAGGTGCTGGGTACTGCTGAAGGCAGCCTGGACACCCTGGAAGACATCCAGAAAGCTACCGTTACCTACAAGGACAAATCGTACAAAGTAGACGACTTGATTGCTCTGGACGATTTCAAGGATGTAGCTAAGTGCTTTGGCACCTTCACCGCCTACTTCGAAGAAGCCGGCAGCAAGAAGAAAGTCAGCACCATGAGCGAAGCGATTTGGTATGTGTTGCTCCAGTATCAGACCGACAAGGCAAACAGTGAACTGGCAGAGGCCGCCAAGGCTTATCTGTGCAAGCTGGCCAAGAAGGACTACAACACCATCAAGGATGACGATGCTGCACTGGCAGCCGCTTGCAAGATCGGTGCGGCCGTACTGGCCAACAACGGCGATGACGCCTTTGTTAGCGAGTACTATGCTGCGCAGCTGGATGACGCTACCGTAGAAGCCCTGCGTGCGGACATGAACAAGAATGTGCCCGACGGCAACGCAAAAATCGGTTCCAGCCGTGACACCTTCCAGGCTTACCTGAACGGCGACTATGCAGACAAGGGCATCGCTCCTGTAACCAAGCCGGCAATGGCCACTTACTGGAGCAGTGAGGATCTGGATACGCGTACCGAGGGTATTTACCGCAGAGCGTTGATGGAGAACAGAACTGTCGGCGGCATGTCCCCCGAAGATGTGATCGCCACCATCAACCAGGACCTGCTGAAGGCCTTTTACAGTGGTGAGCTGAAGGAGAGCGTTGACGAGGCTGTTGATTTCTACTTTGAGATCACCGATGCCAAGACCATCTCTAATACTTGCAGAAAGTATTCTTTCGCGAAATACGGCTTTAAGGATTCCTTCGCTGTTGCTGCTGTAAACAACGCCATCAATCAGTACATGGTGCTGCTGGATCCTGAGGATCAGGAAGGCGTAACCATTGCAGGCCTGACCCTCACCGGTAATGCAGTTATGAACGAAGTGGTCTACAAGCTGGTAGAGTCCAAGGTTGACCTGAAGGGCGCGCTCACCGATATATGGATGAACCTGTACGAGCACCCGGTTGAAACCATTATGCAGTTGCTGCCTGTTTTGACCGTTGTGATTGACGAAGTGCTGATCCCCATGGTATTCAACCAGGAGGGTGATCCCTTTAACGGTTTCCTGGGCGGTTTGCTGAGCGGTCTGATGGATCAATACGGCCAGAGCGTTGGCAGCCCCGTCGGTTTGGGCGGCGGCCTGAGCTGGGACCTGAACGAGGTTCTGCCCAACCTGATGCACTGGCTGATCGGCGACAAGAACTACGACTTTACATACTACAACATCAGCAATGTTGAGTATGGCAAGGATGCCGACGGTAAAGATGTGATCGTCAGCCAGGTGTATGGTGACCCCACCACCGGCAAGTACGATGACACCAAGACCCCGGTAATCCTGAACATCTATGCAGCCGATAAGGCGCTGCAGGGTGCCAAGGCATCCGGCATTGCCGATGCACTGAAGCTCACCGGCGACGGTGCCACTGCCGTGAATGAGGCTGTGTCCGAGCTGGCCACCTTCTTCACCGCTGCTGTGGATCAGTATGTGGCTGCCTATGGTGAAAAAGACGCCAAGAGCGGCGCTATGACCAAGGAAGAGGGCACCGTTTACAACCGCGGCATCAACAACCTCTTCGTTGCCCTGCCCAGAATTCTGGACATTATGGGCAAGAACTTCATTGCCAAGTATGATGTAAAGAGCGCTGACAACACCAAGAAGGCTTCCGACTGGTCTTATAGCGATTATAAGATTAAGAGCGATACCGTTGGCGACAAAGCGTTCTTCTACAACCAGTCTTTGGTTAACTTTAAGAACCTGGCAGACGGCGGCAAGCCGGCCAAGATTCTGGATTGCTTTGTAAACATCTTTGTGAACGACTGGTTCAACGCCATCATTGACCTGCTCAATGATGTGACCGCCACCGACAACAAGATCACCACCAACCTGCCCATCATCACCGGTCTGATCCGCGCTATGGGCGGTCTGGGCGAAAAGAGCACCATCAGCGATGTACTCAACGGCGTATTCCAGCTGAAGTACAACGACAAGGCCTCTTTCGTAATGGGCGTGTATAACAAGGATTCCAAGTTTGTTGGTCTGAGCACCGAAAGTGCTTACTTCCTGTTGTCCAACATCGGTCAGCTGGTGAATGTGATCCAGGCCATGGACACCAAGACCAAGAACACCATCGACGTGAGCTTCCCGAAAGTGAACGGCAAGATGGCAAAGATCCAGACCCAGCCCAAGTGGGCAAAGGTACCCAAGACCTCCAGTAAGAGCGGCGCTTCTCTGCTGTCCAATCTGGACTCCGCACTGTCCAAGGTGCTGGAGAACTCCACACTGAACAACTTCAACCTGAACACCACCCCCGGCATCCTGTGCGGTCTGGTAAGCCTTGGTTCTTACATCCTGGGCAGCGATAACACCAACCCGATGCTGAAGATGCTCAATAAGACCTTAAACTTCCTGAACGACGGGGACAAGAAGCCCACCGATACCTCAGACAAGAAGGTTTACACTGAGGATCATCTGACCAATCTGGTAGTTCAGATGTATGTTGCACTGGAGAATGTAATTGATTACTATCTGGTGAACGAGGACGCTCTGGGCCTGAATGTTTTCTACGACGGCAACCAGAAGCTGTACAAGAAGAAGAATAAGGCCGGCAAGCCGGTGTACTACACCAGCAAGACCGGTGCTTACCACTACAACATTTTGGCTGCTGCGCTGAAGGGCTTGATTTCTCCCCACGCAGTGAGCAATCACCTGACCAACAAGTCCGCCGCCAAGAAGCTGGCAAGCCTGCCTACCTGGCACAACGCCATTCGCTTGGACAAGAGCACCAGCGGCTGGACCGGCGCCACCAACATTAAGATCAACTGGGGCTTCCGCGCAGGCAACAACACCAAGTTCTTCCAGAACTTCGGCGAGAGCCTGGGCATCATCACCGATCTGATCGGCGTGCTGACCAAGGATGCCGGTTACTATGACGGTGTACTGTACCCCATCTTTAAGGATCTGGAAAAAGCCCAGGGCTTTAGCCTGGGCGTGTATGCAAAGGGCAGCGTAAAGGACGGCGCAACCGGCCTGCTGGCTATTCTCACCCCCATCAGCAAGCTGCTGGACGGCTTCTACAGCAAGCCTGTCTCCGTGCTGACCAACCTGATCAAGGGCCTGTCCATTGTGATGAACAAGGACCTGAACAATGTGGCGACTGCCGCCATTTACCCGCTGTACAAGGAGATCCACGGCGTATCCAACATTCTGAGCGCAAAGGTGTCCAACCTGATGCCCTCTATGGCAAAGAACGACGCATGGTTCTCCGCGATACTGGGCCTGATCTTTAAGACCAATACGGACGACAAGGATCAAAACGCGCAGAATAAGCAGACGATTGCCCTTGTAACCGGCCTGCTGAAGAAGAGCGCAACCAAGGCTGGCTTGGGCATCAACGATGTGACCGTGATCAACGCTGTAAACAGCCAGCTGGCTAACTTCGGCTTTGAACTGCCCACCACCCTGTTTAAGGACATTGCAAACTGCAAGAATGCAGAGGCTGTTCTGAAGTACCTGACCCACCTGGTGGTCGATGTACTGCAAATTCGCCAGATCATTGATCTGCTGAAAGTCGTGATCGACAATCCTTCCATAAGCCAAGTGCTGGATATGATCAGCCGCCTGACCAAGAAGGATCTGCTGAACATCATCAACGCTGTGATCGCCAAGACCACAGATCCCACCACTGCTTACTGGACCTTCCTCCAGTATGTACAGGAAAAGACCACCGGCTTCTATTATCCCGCCGGTGTGACCGCACAGGACGCCAGCGACGCTGTTGGCGATCTGGACACCATGGTCACCTCCGTGATCGGTCTGCTGGCCGGCCTGGATGTAGTGAAGCAGGATAACCTGAAAGACCTGGTTAGCTCCCTGATCTTCACCAACGCCAACCTGACCAAGCTGGCTTCCGCACTGTACGGCGCCATTGATCCTTACAAGGATTACCTGGGCTATGCCGGCATTGATGTAAGCAAGAAGGGCGTAGCTAAGCTCCTGACGGACGGCAGCTACGGCAAGACCTACTCCTCCGCAGCTAAGGCGATCAAAAACGCCAAGAGCTGGAAGAAGCTGGGCAACATCAACTGGGGCTTCACCGATGGCTCCGCAAAGGCACAGCAGGGCTTTGTAAACGGCCTGGCTGCGATCCTGCGTCCGCTGGACGGCGTACTGTCTCTGCTGCTGGCAGGCGACGACTTGGCCGTTGGCCAGATCCTTACCGATTTGGTGAAGAACCTGAACTTCGGTTCCTCTAAGGACACCGTACAGCTGAAGAATGGCAAACTGCGCATTCGCATCAAGGGCTCTGACAAGTATTCCAAGACCTCTGTACTGGAGATCAACCTGTACAAAGTGATCGAGGATGTGAAGTCCCTGAGCATCTATGGCGGCAATGGTTACGAAAGTGCCATCGTTCCGCTGCTGGAGGCACTGGAGTGCCCCAACGTGAAGACCTACAAGCAGTACAAGGCAGACATTAAGAAGTCTACCGACAGCGTACTGACGGATGTGTTGAATCCCATCGTAGGCTTCCTGAACAAGGTACTGGACGCTCCGTTCGATACCCTCACCGCAGTACTGCCCAATGTGGCATACTACATTGATAATAATGGCCTGGCACAGCTCGTCAACAATCTTCTGTCGCCGGTAACATCTCTCCTTCCGGTACTGAAGAAGAACGGCGTAGATGTTGAGGTCATTGTCAAGGCTCTGGCCGGCAAGTCACTGAACGACCTGGTTAAGGACGCACTGGGTGTGAACATTCACCTGAATCTGAACCACCTGAACAAGTGCGACATCCAAAACGCCATCGTTCCGCTGGTGAACAAACTGCTCAAGTCTAAGAAAATCAACATTCAGTTGCCCAAGATCGACTGGGGTACCCTGGCAAGCCACGGCACAGTCAGCACGGTCAAGAGCGCTGCAAAGAACAGCGAAGGCTATTATAATAGAAAGCACGTTACTGCAAACCAGGGCGAAACGCTGATCGCCGTGCTCCGCTATGTAGCCAACCTGCTGACCAAGAACATCAGCGGTTTGAAGTCCATTTTGGGCGGTATCGACGCGATCAAGGATTACAAGTCCATCATCAACGCGGTACTTGACCAGATCGGCACCTCCTCCGCAGACCAGATCATCCGTGCGCTGTTCTATCTGCTCCAGGAGAATCCCACCAACGCGTTCTGGAATTACAGCGAATACCAGACCAAGGACTACAAGTTCTCTTATCCCTCCACTGTGGATCAAGAATTCTTGAAGAACATTCCGCCTATGCTGGATGGCCTGATCGGTAGCTTGGCTGATCTGAACAAGCTGATCGCTGACGCTGCCTTTAAGGACAGCACCATCAATGGCATGATCACCGGCATCGGCAAGGCACTGGACGGTGTGAAGATCAACGACTCCACCAACCTGACCGCCCTGCTGGCTCAGACCGGCATTGACTATTCTACCAAGACCGTTGCCAAGCTGCTCACCGATGAGTCCTATGGCAAGACCTTCGCGAATGCGGCTGCCGTAATCGGCTCCGCCTCCTCCTGGTCCAAGGTCAACACCTCCGCTCTTAAGTGGGGCGTAAAGGATAAGGATAGCTTCTTTAATGCACTGGCTGCTGTAATGCGTCCGTTCTACGGCGTATTGGATGTACTGCTGAATGATGCTTCTCTGGGCATCTTCAACATCGTTCATATCCCCGGCTCCAACGGCTACTCTTCCGTGGTCGTTCCGCTGCTGGAGGCATTCGGCTGCTACAACATTAAGACCCAGTATCAGTACAGAGAGGACATCAGCAAGGCCTATGACAACATCCTGTTGGATATTGTCAACTCCCTGTGGGATAAGGTAGAGGACATTCTGAATGCACCGCTGCAGACCCTGATGTCCATGCTGCCCAACCTGGCACTGTTCATTGCCAACGACGGCCTGCTGCAGCTGATCGAGAACCTGTTTACACCGGTTTCCGCTCTGCTGGATGCTTTGAAGCCCATCGTGAATGTGAACACCGTACTGACTCAGGTATTCAAGGCCTTCAAAGTGGATCTGAATGGTTTACTGGCTAAGGTTGGCCTGAAGTTGGATCTGAACATTGACCTGTACGATCTGACCGCTATGCTGAAGCCCATCATCGGCGTGGACAACATTGTTCCCCTGCTGAATCAGGTGCTTGGCATGATCAAGATCAAGGGTAAACCCCTGGGTCTGGAACTGATGGATATTGACTGGTTCCAGCTGGCAAGCCACGGCAAGGTGATGACCGATGCTTCTCAGGCTGCCACTTACGGCACGCGCGTGTTTGTAAAGGGCGACGCCTCTGAGACTTTGATTGCCGTGCTGCGGTACCTGGTTGAAGTTGTCAACTACAAGGATAACTACAACACAGTAGCCAGCTTGGTAGGCTCCCTGATCGGTGGATCTGACAACAGCTCCATTACCGATGTGGTAGGCACCGTGCTGAATATGCTGAAAGGCGACACCGACAAAGTAATCGGCGAACTGTGTAACCTGCTTCAGCAGCTGGGTGGTTAATCCCCCATTCCTAAATGAAAATGGCGTACCTTCGGGTACGCCATTTTTGTTACCCGCCGCCGGACAGGCTCCTGTATATAATGTATATAATATAGAACGCCCTTTGGGTGCAGGCTCTCACCTGCCCCGGAGGGCTGCTTTTTTTTCGCCAAGTTTTACGGCTTTTTGAATTTTCTTTGCGAAAGCCTTGTATTGCTTTTGCAATTTATATATAATAAGTGCATAGTAACTTTTATCTCGGTGGTGAATACAAATTGCTCGGTAAATACGCCAGAGTCAAGGTCGTTATGCCTATTGGCTCTACGGACGGTACGGGCTATCGGTATCCGCTGAACTACGGCACAGTATACGGTGAAAAGGACCAGACTGCCTACATTATGGGCATCCACCACCCTGTGCGTAACTTTGACGGGCGTGTGATAGCCGTCCTCCGAAACAAAAAAGAAAAGAAATCCATTTGGATTGTGGCGCCCAAGAGCACAC
>ENA-OOZT01000917-OOZT01000917.1-human-gut-metagenome-genome-assembly--contig:-NODE-917-length-22039-cov-4.002502_pt1 | contig 22039 bp, 21 predicted proteins | sample MGYA00241192_ERZ501407 | MGnify/ENA primary metagenome ERZ501407 (study PRJEB25962, sample SAMEA2042911) | human gut metagenome | biome: human gut; feature: human-associated habitat; material: faeces...
GTGCCTGGACATCTTGGCCTTTTGTCAACTCGGAGAACATCTGCTGAGTGATGCCCTTGGTCAAGGACTGCGCTGCTGTGAAATCGTTGCCGATCTCTTTCTTCACTTCCCGCAGTGCCGCCATGAAAGTATTTTGTATCATCGTCAGGTCGGCCTGATATACAGGGACTTTCTGCCGGTTGACAGTTCTGGCCGCCTGCACCGCAGCGTCTGTTTTATTGTTTCGGCGCAGCATGGCGCTGAGAGTAGTAAGCATCTGGTTCTGTCCGGCGAAACCGGCGGCCAGCGTATCGTCGAAATATTGCTCGATCATGTAGGTGACTTCTGCAAAGCGCGGGCTTTCCAAAAGGCGGTTGACGATCTCTGCATTGGCTTTTCCGGTGTACAGATTCCGCGCCGCCTGCACCGACAGGCCCAGTTCTTCAATATCAAAATTTGTCCGGTCGGGCGTGTTGACTTCCCCCAGCAGGAAATCTGTGGAGACTTCAAACACTTTTGCAATACGGAGCAAATGTTCTGTGCTGATTTTATCGGTCTTACCGCTCACAAACCGGCTGATAGCGCTCTCGGTGCTGCCGATGCGGGTCGCCAGCTGTGCCTGGGTAATTTTATGTTCCTTCATAAGCTCCTGCATCCGCTGCCGGGCCCGGATCAGCAGGGCGATGCCGGAGCTGTCCATAAAGGTCACGCCGGAGAGATCCAGCGTCAGCTGTGTAGGCAGGGCCTTCTCAATCTCCTGATCCAGCCGCCGCAGGAGCCCCTTAGCGCTGTGGTGGTCCAGCTCACCTGAGAGGCGGATGCAGATATGGCGGGCCTCGCATTTTACAGAAACTTCCATTGGGATCGCTCCTTCGTGCAAAAAATAAAATCACCGCAGATCCTTCGATCTGCGGTGATTATACATGATGAAGCGGTTATTTTCTGTCAAAAACGGGGGCTTGAAAAAATCAGTCACGCATGGCCGCAGCGGACTCCTCCAGCTTGGCGATCAGCGCACGGGCCTTGTTAGCCTTCTCCCGCTCAGCATTGACCACGGCCTCCGGGGCCTTGGACACGAAGCTCTCGTTTTGCAGCTTCTTCTCGATGCGGGCCAGATTCTCCTCTGCCTTGGTTTTCTCCTTGGCGATGCGCTCCAACTCCTGCCGGATGTCCACCAACTCCGCCAGAGGCAGATAGAGGGTGGCGTTGTGGGTGGCCACGGTGACCATACCCTTCAGATCCTCCGGAGACTGCGCCTGAACCTCCACCTCGCTGGCATAGGCCAGCCGCATGATGAAGTCACGTCCGCCGGCATAGATATCCGGGGTCTGAGTGACGATGAGGATCTTGGCCTTCCGGGAGGGCGGCACGTTCATCTCGGAGCGCCGGGCCCGGACGGCGGAAATGGCGTCCTTCACCGCCTCCATGGCGTTTTCCTCCTGAGTGAAGGCGAAACGCTCCTGATACTCCGGCCACTGGGCCCGGATCAGGAAGTCGCCCTCGTGAGGCAGCGCCTGCCAGATCTCCTCGGTGATGAAGGGCATGAAGGGATGCAGCAGCTCCAGCACCCGCAGCAGCACATAGCACAGCACATTCTGAGCCGCCAGCTTGGCCTCCTCGTCCTCGCCGTACAGCCGGGCCTTGGTAAGCTCGATGTACCAGTCGCAGTAGGTGTCCCAAATGAAGTCGTAGATCTTGGCGGAGGCCACGCCCAGTTCATAGGCCTCCATATTATCCGTGACCTCCCGGATGAGAGTATTCAGCTTGCTGAGAACCCACTTATCCTCCAGCTCCAGCTGCTCCGGTAGCTGTACATGGTCGATGGTGAGGTTCATCATCACATAGCGGGAGGCATTCCAGATCTTATTGGCAAAGTTCCGCATGGCCTCACACTTCTCCACAAAGAAGCGCATATCGTTGCCGGGGCTATTGCCGGTGATGAGGTTGAAGCGCAGGGCATCGGCACCGAACTTGTCCGCCATCTCCAGCGGGTCAATGCCGTTGCCGAGAGACTTGGACATCTTACGGCCCTTGTCATCCCGGACCAGACCGTGGATAAACACCGTCTTGAAGGGCTCCTGCTTCATCTGCTCCATGCCGGAGAAGATCATACGGGCCACCCAGAAGAAGATGATATCGTAGCCGGTGACCAGCACGGAGGTGGGGTACCAGTACCTCAGGTCCTCGGAGTCCTTGTTGGGCCAGCCCAGCGTGGAGAAGGGCCACAGGGCGGAGCTGAACCATGTATCCAGCACGTCCTCCTCACGGGTCAGGTGGGTGCAGCCGCACTTTTCGCACCGGGTGGGATCCTGACGGCTGACGTTGATGTGTCCGCACTCGTCGCAGTACCATGCGGGGATCTGGTGGCCCCACCACAGCTGACGGGAGATGCACCAGTCATGGACGTTCTCCATCCAGTTGATATAGGTTTTGGTAAAGCGCTCCGGCACGAACTTGATGGTGCCGTCCTTCACCACCCGGATGGCCTCCTTGGCCAGAGGCTCCATCTTCACGAACCACTGGGCGGAGATCAGGGGCTCCACGTCGTTGTGGCAGCGGTAGCAGGTGCCGACGTTGTGGGAATAGGGCTCGGTCTTGACCAGATAGCCCTGCTCCTCCAGATCCTTGACGATGGCTTTGCGGCACTCGTAGCGGTCCATGCCGTTGTACTTGCCGCCGTTTTCGTTGATGGTGCCGTCGTCGTTGATGACACGGATCACCTCCAGATTGTGGCGCAGGCCCACCTCAAAGTCGTTGGGATCGTGGGCAGGGGTCATCTTCACGGCGCCGGTGCCGAAGCCAATCTCGCAGTAATCATCACCCACAATGGGGATCTCACGGTTCATGATGGGCAGGATGCAGGTCTTGCCGATGAGGTGCTTGAAGTGCTCGTCCTCCGGGTTTACCGCCACACCGGTGTCGCCCATCATGGTCTCAGGCCGGGTGGTGGCCACCACGATATCGCCGCTGCCGTCGGCCAACGGGTAGCGGATATGCCACAGGTGGCCGGGCTTGTCAGTATACTCCACCTCGGCGTCGGACAGCGCCGTCAGGCAGTGGGGGCACCAGTTGATGATGCGGCTGCCCTTGTAGATGAGGCCCTTGTCATACAGCTCGCAGAAGGCCTCACGCACCGCCTGAGAGCAGCCCTCGTCCATGGTGAACCGGGAGCGGGACCAGTCACAGGAGGCACCCATCTTCTTCTGCTGCTCCACGATACGGTTGCCGTACTTCTCCTTCCAGGCCCAGACACGCTCCAGGAACTTTTCACGACCCAGATCATAGCGGGTCAGGTGCTCCTCCTCCCGCAGTCGCTCCTCCACCTTGATCTGGGTGGCGATACCGGCGTGGTCGGTGCCGGGAAGCCACAGGGCGGAATAGCCCTGCATCCGCTTGAAGCGGGTGAGGATATCCTGCAGCGTGGAGTCCATGGCGTGGCCCATGTGCAGCTGGCCAGTGACGTTGGGGGGAGGCATGACGATGGAAAAGGGCTTCTTCTTCGGGTCGGCGTCCGCCTTGAAGCAGCCGTTGTCCATCCACATCTGATAGATATGCGGCTCCACCTCACGGGGATCGTATACCTTCGGCAATTCTTTACGCATATGTTCTCTCCTTCTGATTTGGATTTTATCATCAAAAAAACCGCCCCGCTCCGCCGATGCGGAACAGGACGGACTGTGATCCGTGGTACCACCTGTTGTTCGGGATGACTCCCGCACTCATGGGGCAAGCGCCCCGCCCCGATAACGGAGGGCATACCGTTGAGACCTACTGCCGTGTTCAGTCCAAGGCTCCGGGACGACTTGGGCGGCGCATCACGGGAGCTTACACCCACCGCTCCCTCTCTTAGCTTCCGCACTCCGCTTACTGCTTCCCTTCCGTGCCGTTACACAATATGTATGCAGTATAATACACTCCCGGAAAAAAGTCAAGTTCCCCTTTCCCTTTGGGCGGGGCGGTGCTATAATAGGGAGTATCCAAGAGAGGAGGCGCCGCCTTGCATATTCTGGAGCATTTGCGTACCGTGAACCGACACCGCCATCTGGTGCGGAAATACTGCTTCCGGTTGGGACTGTACTGGCAGGGACTGACCCATGATCTCAGCAAATACAGCCCCACGGAGTTCTGGCGCAGCGCCAAATACTATCAGGGCTACCGCAGTCCCAACGATCAGGAGCGGCTGGTCAACGGCGTCAGCCTGTCATGGCTCCACCACAAGGGCCGCAACCGCCACCATTTTGAATATTGGATCGACTACTGCCGGGGCGAGGACGGAACGCCCTTCATCGGCGGCTGCAAGATGCCGGTGAAGTATGTGGCGGAGATGTTCTGTGACCGCATTGCCGCCTGTCGGGTGTATCAGAAGGAGAAATACACCGATGCCTCTCCCTACGACTATTTCCAGCACTCCAAGGGGCATCTGTGCCGGTCGGAGCACGGTCACGGCTTCATCCATCCGGAGACCAGCGAGCTGCTGACCCGGTGGCTGCTGCTTCTGAAGGAGCAGGGCGAGGATGCCGCCTTCCTTCAGATCCGGCAGGAGCTGAAGGAGCTGCGGAGAGCGTAAATACCGGACAAAAGCCGCTGTCGATCCATTGTGTCGGGGGCGTCTTTTTCTTTTCGGCGTTTTTCACAGGCTTCTCCATAATTTATACAGAATATTGCACAACTCCCGTGTGGGGAATCCCGTTAAAAAATGGCAGCGGCGGGGGTTGTGGAAGTATGTACGCCGTGATATACTGTATGACCGTGAGAGGAAAAATGGTGAAAAGGAGGAACATATGATGGAGAAAAGCGGGAAAAAAAGTTTATTTTCGATTGAAATAACTACAGGGTCCCTGTGGAAAAATATTCTGCTGTTCAGCCTGCCCCTGATGATGACGCAGGTGCTGGAGGTGCTGTTCAACCTCAGCGACGTGGCCATTGCCGGTAAATTTGCCGACTATCTGGCGCTGGGCGCTGTGGGCTCCACCACTCTGCTGGTATCCCTGTTTACGGGGCTGCTCATTGGCATCGGCAGCGGTGTCAACGTGGTCGTGGCCCGTGGACTGGGGCTGGGCAGTCACGAGGACGTGGAGAAGACCATCCACACCTCCCTGCTCATCTGCAGCGGTATCGGTATCGTGGTGTGTCTGGTCTGTCTGCTGCTGGCGAAGCCCATGCTGCTGCTGCTGAATACCAAGGAGGAGTTGCTGCCCGGCGCCGTGGGGTATCTGCGGATCTACGCTTTGGGTATGCCGGCCATGGCGGTATACAACTTCGGCAATGGTGTCCTCAGTGCCGCCGGGGACACAAAGCGGCCTCTGCTGTATCTGAGCATTGCCGGCGTGGTGAATGTGGCCCTGAACCTGTTCTTTGTGATCCAGTGCCACATGGCCGCCCTCGGTGTGGCCACCGCCAGCGCCATCGCCCAGTGGCTGTCCGCTCTACTGATCATGCGGCATCTGATGAGCCAAAAGGATGCCTGCGGAGTGCATCTGAAAAAGCTGGGCATCGACAAGGCCTCCGCCAAGCGGGTGCTGATGATCGGCATCCCCTCCGGCCTGCAAAACGCCATCTTTGCCGTTGCAAACCTCTTCGTACAGATCGGCGTCAACAGCTTCGATTCGGTGATGGTATCCGGTAGCTCGGCAGCTGCCAACGCCGATACGCTGATCTTCAATATGATGTCTGCCTTCTATACCGGCTGCGCCACCTTTGTCAGCCGCAACTGGGGTGCCGGAAAGACGGATCGTATCCTCAAGAGCTACCGTATCGTTCTGCTGTATTCCTTTCTGGTGGGCAGCATCTGCGGCGGACTGCTGCTGCTGTTCGGAGACAAGTTCCTTGGACTTTTCGCCAATGAGGCGGACGTGATCGCCGCCGGTATGCAGCGGCTGAAGATCATGGGTTTCTCCTTCGGCGTCAGCGCCCTGATGGACGCCAGCATTGCCGCCTCCCGTGGAATTGGGCGCAGCATCATCCCCACCATCATCGTCATCATGGGCTCCTGCGTGTTCCGGGTCATCTGGGTGTACACGGTGTTCGCCTACTTCGGCACCATCCCCTCCCTGTTCCTGCTGTACATCTTCTCCTGGGCCATCACGGGCATTGCCGAGTGGGCCTACTTCCGGCACAGCTACAAGAAATACATCCTGCACGGACAAATATGGTAAACGAACGCCCCGGCCAGTTGACTGACCGGGGTGTCTTTTTTTTTCGGTTCTGGTTGCACATACAAACAACTGGCCCTCCGGCATACTCGGAGGGCCAGTTTTACAGCTTATTCAGGATACGCTTACTCGGCGTCCTCGTCCCCGTCGTTCAGCAGAGCACGGATGGACAGGGAGATCTTTTGCTTCTCCTCATCTACAGCGGTAATCTTGGCATCCACGATCTGGCCCTCGGACAGAACGTCACCGGGCTTCTCGATGCGGCGATCGGCGATCTGGGAGATGTGGATCAGGCCATCCACACCGGGAACGACCTCAGCGAAAGCACCGAAGGTCATCAGCTTCACGATACGGACGGAAGCCACGTCGCCTACCTTGTAGGTCTCCATGAACTTGTCCCAAGGATTGCAGGAACGGTCCTTCACACCCAGAGAGATCTTGTGCTTCTCGGGATCGAAGGAGATGACGTACACATCCAGCGTGTCGCCCACAGAAACCACCTCAGCGGGGTTCTTGATGCGGGACCAGGACAGCTCGGAGATATGTACCATGCCGTCCACGCCGCCGATGTCCACAAACACGCCATAGCTGGTCATGGACTTGACGGTGCCGGTATAGTGCTTACCCACCTCGATGCTCTCCCAGATGGCGGCCTGAGCAGCCTGACGCTCCTCATACTGCACGGCACGGATGGAGCCCACCACACGGCGGCGGGCGCGATTGACCTCGGTGATCCGCAGGGAGACGGTCTGGCCGATCATCTGGCTCAGATCGGCACCACGGGGCTGACCGCTCTGAGAGGCGGGAACGAACACACGCACGCCCTTGACGTTGACGACGATGCCGCCCTTGTTCTCCTCGGTGACCTTGCCCTCAAGAGTGGTTTTGTTCTCGCAGGCCTCAGCGATATCCTCCCAGACCTTCACGGCGTCCAGACGCTTCTTGGAGAGCATAGCGTAGCCCTCCACGTCGTTGACACGGATGATGTAGGTCTCGATCTCGTCACCCACCTTCACCACGTCCTCAGGCTTCACGCTGGGATCGGCGGACAGCTCCTCCACGGAAATATAGCCTGCCTGCTTGCAGCCCAGATCCACCTGAACCTCGGTGGGACCCACGGCCGTCACGATACCGGTTACCTTCTCTCCTGTATTTAAAGTCTTAAAGGATTTGTCCAGCAGTTCCTCAAAGCTCTCTTCCTGGGGTTCCATGTTCTTGATTTCTTCGCTCATTGTTGTATATACCTCCTTAATGATGCCCGCCGGGGTGGACGCGCCGGCCGTAAGCCCCGCCATTGTGCATCCGGAAAGAAAGCCCGTCGTCAGCTCCCCCGCCTGTTCGATCTGATATACGACAGGGCAAGCCTTACGGCAGATCTCCGCTAAATGCTTCGTGTTGGCACTTTTACGATCTCCGACCACGACCATTACGTCAGCCTGAGCTGCCAATTCGGCTGCCTCCAACTGACGCCTATGCGTAGCGCTACATATTGTATCAAAGATTTTTGCGTTTGTACACAGTTTTTTTAAAATTTCTTTGGAAGTTTCCCAAATTGTTCGGATGCAGGTGGTCTGAGCCACCGCCGTCAGGGACAGAGACTGCCGGGAAGGCTCCTGCAGGAGCCATTTTTCAAGCTCCTCCGGCCCCGGAAAGATGACGCTGCGATCCGACCAGCTGGCCACACCCATGACCTCCGGATGCCGAGGCTCCCCAATGATAAGGGGGATACGCCCCTCCCGGTCGGCCTGCGCCACCAGCTGCTGAATCCGCAGCACGTTGGGACAGGTGGCGTTGACGCACACGGCTCCCAGTTGCTCCAGACGGTCAAAGACCTCCTTGCGCTCCCCGTGGGAGCGGATGATCACCGTCTCGCCGGGGCGGACCTCCTCTACGGAGTTCACCTGTCTGGCCCCCAGCGCCTCCAGCTCCGCCACCACATGGACGTTGTGGATGATGCTGCCCAGCATGGCGCAGCCGCCCTTTTCACGGGCTGTCTCCTCCGCCAGCTTCACAGCCCGCTCCACGCCGTAACAGAAACCGGCGCTTTTGGCTACTCTTACCTCTGCCATTGGATCCCTCCTAGCGCATAGGCCCGACGCATGATCTCCTCGGCGTTGGACTGATACTCCTCCGCCGTTCCCTTCCGGCCGGTATATACCGGATCATAGGGCTTTCCGATGATGATGGACACCCGGTGAAACAGGCGCTTGTCCCGGCCGATGAACACCGGCACCAGCGGCACGCCGGAGCGAATGGCCATCATGCCTACGCCGCCTTTGACATCCACGCTGCCGGGCTCTTTGACCCGTGTCCCCTCCGGGAATACCAGCAGATTCCAGCCGTCCCGCAAACTCTGGATGGAGGTCTTGACGGCGGCGATGTCGGAGTTTCCCCGATCCACACCGAATACGCCGATGGCCCGCAGAAAGGCTCCCACCACGGGAATTTTCATCAGCTGCTTCTTGGCCATGATCCGCAGGGGGAAGTCCTGCCGCATGGCGCATATCAGCAGGATGGGGTCCACGGCGCTGGAGTGATTGGCGCACAGCAGTACCGGCTGATCCTTGGGGAGATTTTCCAGTCCCTCCACCCGCAGCGGGTGAAGAAACGTGGCAAAGGGCCGCCATGTGGCCCGGATAAAGCGGTAAAAGCGATTTTTTACCATCCGATCCTCTCCTTTATCATGTGCAGCAGGGCCTCCCGGCTCTGGTCAAAGTCCAAATGGCTGGTATCCAGCAGCAAAGCGTCCTCCGCCTGCCGCAGGGGTGCCGTCTCCCGGTGGCTGTCTGCCCAGTCCCGCTGGAGGATATCCGAGAGCACCTGATTGTAGGGCTGCGGCGTTCCCCGCTGCTCCAGCTCCTTCATGCGGCGCTGGGCCCGAATCTCCGGCGAGGCCGTCAGGAAGATCTTTACCTCCGCCTGCGGCAGCACTACCGTGCCGATGTCACGACCGTCCATCACCACACTGTGGCTGCGGGCCAGCTCCCGCTGCATCTCCAGCAGAAAGGCCCGTACCTCCGGGATGGCGGAGACCACCGAGGCCCAGCGAGAGATTTCCGGACGGCGGATGACGTCCGTCACGTCCTCCCCGTTGAGCAGCATATGCTGCAGGCCGTCCTCACCGTAGGCCATGCTCACCTGAATGTCCGGCAGCATGGCGATGATGGCCGCCAAATCATGCGGGTCTGTCTCCCGGCGGCAGGCGTACAGGCCGATGGTGCGGTAGATGGCCCCGGTATCCACGTAGAGGATGCCCAGTTCTGCCGCTGCGGCCTTGGCCAGTGTGCTTTTCCCTGCGCCGGAGGGGCCGTCAATGGCCACGGCGTATCTCTTGTTGTCCATGCGATTCGCTCCTTATTCCTCTGCGGCACTGACCCCGGCACAATGGCCGGTGGCCCATGCGATCTGCAAATTAAAACCGCCCGTATAGGCGTCTACATCCAGAATTTCCCCGGCAAAATACAGCCCCTGTACCAGCTTGGAGGCCATGGTGGCAGGCTGCACCTGCCCTACCTTCACGCCGCCGGAGGTGATGATGGCCTCCGCCACAGGCCGTGGCCCAGTGACGGGCATGGTGAAGTGCTTCAGCAGCTGCACCAGCGCACGGCGCTGCTCTCTGGTCACGGCGTTGGCCTGCTGCTGGGGGTCCATGCCCAGACGGTTCAGTATCACCGGCACCATGCTGTGGGGAACCAGACCGGAAAAGATGCGCTCCACGCTGCGGTTGGGGGCCTCACCCAGATCCCGCAGGATGCGGCTCTCCAGCTTCTGTTCGTCCAGCGCAGGCTTTAAGTCGATGCTGAGACGGTAGGTCTCCTTCTCCCAATTCCGCAGATGGGCGCTGGCCGACAGCACCAGCGGCCCGGAGACGCCGAAGTGGGTGAACAGTATCTCGCCAAATTCCCGGAAGATGGCTTTCCCTTTCCGGTTCAGCACCGTCAGCTCTACGTTTTTCAGAGCCAGCCCCTGCATCTGCCGGCAGGCCTCGTCCTCACTGACCAGCGGAACCAGTGAACCGTGGGGCGGGACGATCTCATGCCCCAGCTGCGCCGCCATGCGGTAGCCGTCGCCGGTGGATCCGGTGGCGGGATAGCTGACGCCGCCGGTGGCCAGCACCACCGCCTCCGCCGGGTAGGTATCCTTCTCACCACGGACGCCGGTGACAGCACCTTCCTCTGTCTCGATGGAAACCGCCCGGTCGTGCGACCAGTGCACCTTCAGGCGATCCAGTCGGTGCTTCAGAGCACCGGATACATCGAAGGCGCAATCAGACTGGGGAAAGACCCGGTTGCCCCGCTCCGTTTTTAAGGGGACACCCAGCTCCTCAAAAAAGGCCATGGCATCTTGGCTATTAAAGGCGGAAAAAGAACTGTAAAGGAATTTTCCATTACGGGGGATATTTTGCAGAAGCGCCTCCTCCGTACAGTTGTTGGTAACGTTGCAGCGTCCTTTTCCCGTGATATTCAGTTTTTTTCCCAGCCGCTCGTTGGGCTCGATCAGCGTGACTTGCGCCCCTCGGCCGGCAGCGGCAATGGCCGCCATCATTCCGGCGGCTCCCCCGCCGATAACTACCACTCTTTTACTCATCTTCCGTTTTCCCGAACACACTGTATTGTGACCAGACCCGCTCCAGCTCGGAGAAGGTTTCCGGCACCTCTTCGTTTTTCCGCTGACCCACCGTGACAATCAGGGCATTCAGCAGGCTCAGCGGCGCTGTGATGGAGTCCACAAAGGAAATCATGTCGCTGCGGACCAGCAGCGCTGCCGAGGCCAGCGGATACAGGGGGGCCAGCGTACTGTCGGTGATGGCCACCACATCCGCCCCCTTTTCTCTGGCGTACTGCACGGCATTGACGGTCATTTTGGAGTACCGGGGAAAGCTGATAGCCAGCAGCACATCACCGGGCTGCACCTGCACCAGCTGCTCGAAGGTCTCCCCTGCCACGGCGTTCTGCACCAGTGTCACATTTTTGAAGATCAGGCGGAAATAGAAGTTCAGATACCCCGTCAGAAACGATGACGAGCGCATCCCCAGCAGGTAGATGTGCTGTGCCTTCAGCAGCTTGTCCACCATCTGCTCGAACTGCCCCCGGTCCACCTGCTCGATGGCGGTACGGAGACTGTCCATATCCCGCTGCATGACGCTGGTCAGCAGATCCCCCTGCATCTGGTCGTTGGACACCTGAATGCGCTGGATGGAGGTGAGCTTTCCACGGATCAGCTCCCGCAGATCCCGCTGCATCTCCGGATAGCCCTCGTAGCCCAGCTGGGCGGCGAAGCGCACCACCGTGGACTCGCTGACCTCCACCGTCTGTCCCAGCCGGCTGGCGGTCATAAAGGCCGCCTTGTCATAGTGCTCCAGAATGTAGGCGGCAATGCGCTTTTGTCCCTTGGAAAACTGTGGCATTTGCTGGCGAATGGTATGCAGCACGTTGTTATTCAACCCCATCGCTTCCCTTCAAGTCTTGTAATTCCTTATCTGTTAAGTATCTCCACTTGCCAGATGGAAGGTTCCCCAAATGCAGGGTATGCTCCTGCACCCGCCGCAGCCGCAGCACGGAAAGCCCCGCCTGACGGCACATCCGGCGGATCTGCCGGTTCTTGCCCTGATGGATGATCACCTCCAGCACCGCCGTCTCCCCTTTTTGGGACAGACGGCGCACCTGTGCCGGTTGAATGGGCTCCCCCTCCAGCATCCGCATCCGGGAGAGCCGTTCCTCGGCCCCCTCCAGAGCGCCGGATACCGTCACCTGATAGACTTTGTCCACCTGATGCCGGGGGTGCAGCAGCTGTTGGGTCAGGGTCCCGTCATTGGTGAACAACAGCAGCCCCTCGGAATCCTTATCCAGCCGTCCCACGGGGAACACTCTCCGGCCGCAGTCCGCCACCAGTTCCGCCGCCGTTTTGCGGCCCCGCTCGTCGGAAAGGGTGGTGACGTACCCTCTGGGCTTGTTCAGCATCAGATACACCGGCTCCGGTGCCGCAGCCACAGGCCTTCCGTCCACCAGCAGGATATCCCGCTCCGGGTCGCCGCTCTCCCCCAGTCCGGCCACCCGGCCGTTGAGGGTCACACGCCCCTGCCGCAGCAGTTCCTCTGCCGCCCGGCGGGAGGAGATACCGCAGCGGGCGATCCATTTTTGCAGACGTTCCTCCACGGGATCCCTCCTTACGGCCCGAAGCCAAATTCATACAGGGCGGCGTGATCCGCCCAGTCGTTGCCGTCCTGTAACGTGACGGCAACCAGAGTCCGCCCGTTTCGCCGGACGCAGCTCACCAGCGTCCGCCCCGCCGCACGGGTGTAGCCGGTCTTGAGACCGACGCAGCCGGAGTACGACGCGAGCAGCTTATTGTGGTTCGTCATCGTGCGCGTGCCGACGCTCGCCATGCGCGTCGAGACGATGCGCGCGAACGTCGGATTCTGCATGGCGTAGGCCGCAAGGCGCGCCATATCGAGGGCACAGGAGCTGTGCCCCATTTCGTCGAGACCGCTCGGGTTGGCAAATGACGTGTGCTCCATGCCGAGGGCTTTCGCCTTTTCGTTCATCCATCGGACAAACTGCGCGCTGCCGCCGCTCCCGCCGCAGTGGGCGGCGATGCACTCCGCCGCGTCGTTGCCGGACGGCAGCATCAGACCGTAGAGAAGTTCCTCCATCGTGAGCGTTTCGCCCTCGAGAAGGTACATCGACGAGCCTTCGCGCAAGTGCTCGCGTTTGACCGTGACCTTCTCCGTGAGTTCGCTGTGCTCCAGCGCGACCAAGCAGGTCATGATCTTCGTCGTGCTCGCGATGCTGCGCTCCTGCGTTTCATTGCGCGACGCCAGCACCCGCCCGCTGCCCGCCTCCATCAAAATGAATGCGGCGGCGGCAGTTTCAGGCACAGCAGCCTGACAGGTCAAACTGCTTGACAGGCAGGAAACAGCAAGGAAAACGGCAAATACGCATCGGGCAAAACGCGGCATGGAATCACTCCTTCATTCGGAATGCCCCTATTATGCCCGAAATCAGTAGATATCTTTCTCTTCTCTCTTCTTGTCCACGAAATTCTGCACGCGGTCGAGCACTTCCGGCACAAGATCAAGCACGCGGTCGACCGTTGCCGCCGCAGGGATGGCCACGGGCATCACGCGCGTCAGACCGTCCTTGACGACGAGGAACGCGACGGGGTCGACCTTGACGCCCGCACCTGCGCCGCCGCCGAAGTGTGCGGTGTCGGTCTTGCCGTAATCGCCGCCGCCCGCGCCGAAGCCGAAGCTCACGCGCGAAACGGGAATGACCGTTACGCCGTCGGGCGTCGTGATCGGCTCGCCGATGATGGTGTTGGAATCGACCATATCACGGATCTTATCCATCGTGGTGTCCATGAGATCGTTGAGCGGGGTCTTCTTTTCGATGTTTTCCATGAGGTTCATCCTTTCTTTTTATGCGGTCAGTTTTTCACTGTGTTCACTGTTTTGCGGAGTGCTCTCCGTTGGTTTTTCCGCGGGAGCGTCGTTTTTATGCGCCTTTTTATAGCGCAGGTACCATTTGAGCATCGGAATGAGCAGCGCAAGCGAGATGTGCAGCCCGTCGCGGATGCGAAGCGACAGGCCAACGGCACCCACTGCGTGCGTTTTTTCAGAGCTGTAGTCCATGCGTAGGTGCAGTGAGGGATCAGGGATATGGAAGAGGTCTTCAAGGTGCGGCATCACACCCCACATCGCGGCGCTCGCATAGCCGTAGGTCTGCGCGATATCCGCGGGGTCCGTGCCGCCGAAGACGACGAGAATTTCCAGCGGGTCGATGCGAAGGCGCTTGCAGGTGCGTTTCGCTGTCTCCTTGAGCGCCGAGAGCGCCGTCGTGATGAGGTCCCTGAGCTCCTCTTTTGTCGGCTTGGGGAGCGAGGGCTTTTTCTTTTGCTTCGCTTCTTCTCCCTCTGACTTTGGCTTCCTCTCCTTTGCCTTTTTTTTCGGCGTTTCTTTCTTTTCCTTTGCTGGCAGCAGCGTGAAGCGGAACGGGCCGACCGAAAGCTGCACGCGCAGCTCGTCGCCGAACTGCATCAGCGCGCCCACGCGCAGAAAGCCGATCAAAATAAAAATGAGCAGTATGATGCCAATTACCTTCAGCGCAGTCAATCGACCACCTCCCTCTTTTTACGCTTCACGCGGTTTTTATGCTTTACGCGGTCAGTGTTCCCCGTTTTTGGGAACGCTGCCTTCTTTTTCCGTCATGGCGCTGGGGTCGAGGATCGTGCCGTCCTCCGTTATGCGGAGCTGACCGTCGGCCTCAAGACCCGGCATCTCCGGCAGCTCCTCGAGCGAACCCAAGTGGAAGTCGCGCAGGAACTTTTTCGTCGTGCGGTACAGCCTCGGCCGTCCCGGCACCTGCAAACGTCCGCACTCCTCAATGAGCCCGCGCTCAAGCAGCAGGCCCACGGTGTACGAGCTGTCCACGCCGCGCACCTGATCAATGTAGGCGCGGGTCGTGGGCTGGTAGTAGGCGATGATCGTCAGCACCTCCAGCGCGGGCTGAGAGAGCTTGGCGGTCTTGCGGATCTCAAACGCCTTGCGGATGACGTCGGCATAGTCCGGCGACGAGCAGAGCTGATAGCTGTCCTCCATGCGGACGAGCCGGATGCCGCGGCGCTCAAAGGCGTAGTAATCGCCGAGCTTTTGCAATACCTGTTCCGCGGTCGGACGGTCCAAATCGAGCGCAAGGCAGATGCGGTCGATGGGAAGCGGTTCGCCGCTGGCGAACAAAATGCCCTCGATGGCCGACTCGACCTCGCGCAGATCCAAAGATTCCAAAGACATAGCGTTCCTCGCTTTTCACAGATTGATACGGTCGGGGGCGTCGTCCCCGCACTCCACGGTGCAGTCCGTGTCAGAACCGGCCAGATGGATGACCTTTTCGCGGCAGAGCTCCAAAACGGCGATGAACGTCGCCACGATCTCGCTGCGGCTGCGGCTGCCGCGGAACAGCAGCTTGAAGCGCGTCATGCCGAACTCCTTGAGCCGGTGCAGAATTTCCTCCGCCTTGCCCTTGACGGGATACGGCTCGCGGCGCACGATCTCGCTCAGCGCCGCGCTCGGCGGCGCGGCCAGCTTCTCCCCGCGCTCCATGATCGTCTGCATGGCGAGCACGAGGTCAGCCTTTTCGTGGCTGTACTCGTAAATTTTGCCGCGCTGCATGGGCTCGGGCTGGCGCGTCATGATGCTGCGGCCAAACTCGCCCATCGGGCCGAGCGTTTCGGTCAGCGTCTTGATGCGAAGGTACGTGTCCTTTTGCTGGCGCTCTTTGAGCGAGGCAATGAGCTCGTCCATCTCGCTCTGCGCCTGCTCATCCTCAAGCGAAAGCAGCATGCGCGTTTTGATGTACATTAAATGTGCCGCCATCGTGATGAATTCGCTCGCGACCTCGAGATCGAGCTGCTTTCGCTGCTCGAGATACGCAAGGTACTGATCCAGGATCAGCGCGATGGGAATGTCCTGGATCTCTATTTTATTTTTCGACAGCAGGAAGAGAATGAGGTCGAGCGGCCCTTCAAAGTCCTGCAGCGCCTCCGCGCTGCGCTCGTGCACCACGCCCTCCAGCTTGAAAACGGGATTGTCCATGACATTCCTCTCACTTTATCAATATACGATCCAGTTGACCAGAAGCTCGTACACGCGGTAGATGCCCTCGCTGAGGATATTGTTTCCCACGCCGAGCCAGACGAGCACAAAAAGAACAAGCATGCCGTATTTTTCATACCGCATCAGCGTCATGTACGCGCGGTCGGGCAGAAAGGCGAAGAGCACCTTCGACCCGTCGAGCGGCGAGATGGGGATGAGGTTGAAAAGCCCCAGACCGACGCTCATGTACGCCGTCATCGCAAGGAAATTCAAAAGGCCGCTGCAAAACGCGGTATCGACATAGTGCGCGATCGTGATGCGCGCGCCGAGCAAGAGCAGCATCGCCAGCAGCAGATTCGACACCGGCCCCGCCAGCGCTGTGATGGCCATACCCTGCTTCGGCTTTTTGAAATACCGCATGTCGACCGGCACGGGCTTTGCCCAGCCGAAGCCGACGAGCAGCATGGCAGCCAAGCCGAACCAGTCGATATGGTGCAGCGGGTTTAAGCTCAAGCGGTGCTCGCGCTTGGCCGTCGGATCGCCGAGGGCATAGGCTGCAAGACCGTGACAGGTCTCGTGCACCGTCAAGCATAAAAAGACGCCGAGCACGCGCAAAAGCGCGTCGGTCAGCGAGCCCCAGTCGATGGACTGGACCAATTCCTGAAAACTGTTCACGCAATTTCTCCGTAAAAAATATGCAAATCGAGAAGACTTGCATTGCATTCTATCCCTATTATAACAGCCCTTTTCCCACATGACAAGGGATTTTGCAATTTTTGCTGCATTTTGCTTTCAAAAATTGACACATTTTTCTCTGTCAAATTGCGAAAAATGACAAAAAAGCACCTCAACCGTGCGGTTGAGGCGCTTTGCAGAATGCAATATCCGCTTATTTCTTGAGGCGCTTGTCGCTCTTGGTCGCAAGGTGCGTGCCCAAGGACTGGAAGATCTGCACCAGAATGATGAGCAGCACGACCGCTGCGAACATCACAAGGTACTTGTAGCGATAGTAGCCGTAGTCAATGGCTATCTTGCCGAGGCCGCCGCCGCCGATGATGCCGCTCATCGCCGAGTAGCCGAGGATGGTCGTGAGCGCGATGGTGAAGTTCTGGAGGAGCGAGGGAACGCTCTCGGGGATCATCACCTTGCAGATGATCTGCATGGGCGTTGCGCCCATGCTCTGAGCGGCCTCAATGATGTTGGGGTCGACCTCGCGCAGGCTGCTTTCAACAAGGCGCGCGACGAACGGGAACGCCGCCACGACCAGCGGAACGATGGTCGCGGTGGTGCCGACGGTCGTGCCGATGATAAGGCGCGAGAGCGGGAAGACCATGATCATTAAGATAAGGAACGGGATTGAGCGCAGCAGGTTGATGATGACGTTCAGAATGCTCATCAAGGCCTTGGGAAGCGGCAGAACGCCGCCCTTCTCCCCCGCTACGAGCAGCACGCCCAGCGGAAGGCCGATGACGACGGCCAGCGCCGTTGACAGCAGCGTCACATAAAACGTCTCCCAGATCGCCTTGGGGAACTGCGTCTGCATGGCGACGGTGAGCTCCGCGATGGAGTCCGGGGAAAAGAGATTACTGTACATCGACGCTCGCCTCCTCTACCTGAAGATTTTCAATGCTTCTTAAAAAGTCCATGGCCTGCTCGAACTGCGCGTTCGGCACGCCGAGGAGCATGCTGCCGTACACCTCTTCGGAGAGCTTCTGCGTGTTGGCCGAAATGACCGTCGCGCTGATGCCCTCTTCGGTCGCAAGGCGCGCGACGAGCGGAATGGATGTCGTCTTCGCGCTGCGGAAGATGAGGCGGATGCGGCGCTGCTGCTGGGGGTCGGACACATCGATGTCCGCGCCGCGCGGGAACACGAGGTGGCGCGCCGCCGCAGACTTGGGCGCAGAAAAGACGGTAGACACAAGGCCCTCTTCCACGACTTCGCCGTCGTCGAGGATCGCAACGTGATTGCAGACCTCCTTCACCACGCTCATCTGGTGTGTGATGATGACGACGGTGATGCCAAGCTTTTTGTTGATGTCGCCGATCAGCTCGAGGATCTGGCGCGTCGTCTTGGGGTCGAGCGCGCTCGTGGCCTCGTCGCAGAGCAGAACTTTGGGGTTTGTGGCGAGGGCGCGGGCGATGGCCACGCGCTGCTGCTGTCCGCCGGAGAGCTGCGCGGGATAGGCCTTGGCCTTATCCTTGAGCCCCACGATGTCGAGGAGTTCCAGAGCCCGCTGTTCGCGCCACTTCTTCTCTCCCCGCAGTCCGGAAAGCTCCATCGGGAAGCAGACGTTATCGAGGCAGTTTCGCTGCATCAGCAGGTTGAAGCGCTGGAAGATCATCGTGATCTCGCGCCGCGCCGCGCGGAGCTGCGCGGGGGTCATTGTGTCCAGACGCTGTCCGTTCACGAGGACCTCGCCCTCCGTCGGGCGCTCGAGCATATTGATACAGCGCACGAGCGTGGATTTGCCGGCACCGCTCATGCCGATGATGCCGTAGACGTCGCCGTCTGGAATGGTCAGGGAGACGTCCTTGAGCGCGTCTACCCGTCCGCCGGCTGTTTCAAAGGTTTTGCTTAGATGCTTCAGTTCGATCAAGAACGCTCCCTCCTTTCTTTCTTACTTGGCGCTCAGTGCATCGAGCGTGGTCTGCTTGCCGCCGTACAGGCCCATGGGCTCGACGTGGATGGCGGCAACGGAGACGATGTGGGTGTTGTTCTCGGCGTTGAAATCGTCGAGATAGGGCTTGTGCTGGAAGTAGTTGGCGTCGACAGTGCCGTCTTCGACAACGGTGTTGGGCACGACATAGTCATTGTAGACCTGAATGTCGAGAGTGATGTTCTTTTCAGCAAGAATTTCCTTCACGACCTCGAGGATCTCAGCGTGCGGGGTCGGAGAAGCGGCGATGGAGATGGTCTCGCCAGCGAGAGCGTCGTAGTCGACAGTGGCGTCAAAGCCGTCGGTCGGGGTATCCACGGTGCTGACAACGGAGCCGTCATACTTCTCGTTGATGTAGTCGACGACCTGCTGGCTCTCCAGAGCGGCGATCAGGGCAAGGACCTTGGGAGAGGACTCGTTGCCTTCCTTCACGGCCAGAATGTTGGCGTAAGCGGAGGCGGAGCCTTCGATCACGAGGGAGTCGGCCACGGGGTTCAGGCCCGCGTTGATGGCGTAGTTGGAGTTGATGACGGCGTAGTCAACGTCCTGCAGGATGTTGGGGATCTGCGCGGCCTCGGTCTCCACGATCTCGACGTTGTACGGGTTTTCGACAATGTCGTTCTTGGTGGCGGTGATGCCGGCACCGTCAGCGAGCTTGATGATGCCGTTGTCCTGGAGCAGCAGCAGCGCGCGGGCTTCGTTGGTCGTGTCGTTGGGGACGGCGATCTGGATGGTGGTGGCACCGTCGGAGTCATCGCTCTTGGAGCCGCAGCCGGTCAGGGCCAGAGCGGCAGTGAGGACCAGTGCAAGGACAAGTGCGGTCAGCTTAATAGAATGCTTTTTCATCGTTTTGTTCTCCTTACTTATTTTATAATAGCTTCTTTTTGGAACGGACAGACCGCGGGGAGTGTATGCTGTTCGAGCAGTAAAAAACAGCGGGAGGTCATTGACCTTCCGCTGCCGCTTCGCTGTTTTTCTCAGACAGTTTCTGAAAGGAAATGACCATTTTCTCCATGACAAAGCATGCACATGCTGAACATGCGCATCATCGGCATCATCATGCAGTTGGCAGAGTACGAAGTCTTCATGCCAATGGATCCTTTCCTTCGAGCATTCCCCATGGGGGTGGGTTCCGTTTCAATGTGCGTATCGTAGCACCGACGATTCCGCTTGTCAACACCAAATGCGCACTTTTGTATGATTTTCCACTTTTTTGGCGTTTTCTGCGGGATTTTTTATTTATTGCTCCCGTTTTTCGAGCACACGGACAAGATGAATGAGAAAATCCGTGTCCGCCATGTCGCCCAGCGCTTCGACCGCGCTCTCGCTGTGCGCCTCGATGACGCGCTGGCAGCCGTTGAGACCTAATATGTCGACAAACGTCGTCTTCCCCTCTTCCCTGTCCGAGCCGATGGGCTTGCCGAACGTCTTTTCATCGCCGATGACATCGAGCATGTCGTCGCGCAGCTGGAACGCGAAGCCGAAGTTGTCGGCGTAGCTGGCCGCGGCCCCCTCCTGCTCCTTCGTGCCGCCCGCCGCGGCCACGCCCATCAGGCACGCCGCGCGGATAAGCGCGCTCGTCTTGCGCAGATAAATTTCCTCGAGCTCCGGCGCGCTCAGAATCTTGCCCTCCCACTCAAGGTCGAGCTGCTGGCCGCCGCAGATGCCCTCGTGTCCCGCGGCATTTGCCAGGACCTGCGCGCATTTGAGCACGCGCAGCGCAGGGAGGTCGGCCTTCAGGACCGTTTCAAATGCCAGCGCCTGCAGCGCGTCGCCCGCGAGCGTCGCCGTGCATTCGCCGAAGACCTTGTGGTTCGACGGCTTACCGCGGCGCAGATCATCGTTGTCCATCACGGGCAGATCGTCGTGGATGAGCGAATACGTGTGCAGCATCTCGACGCCGCAGGCCACGGGCAGCGCCTTTTCGACGTCTCCACCGCAGATGCGGCAGAATTCGAGCACTAAGATCGCGCGCAGACGCTTGCCGCCCGCGGTCAGACTGTAGTGCATCGAATCGGTCAGCTTGTGATAGCTTGCGCACTGCGTTTCCTCAAGGCAGGCGTCAAGATACTTGTCCACCGCCGACTTATACTCCGCCATGCGGGCGGAAAACAGCTTTTCGTCCATGGATTACTCCTCCGAAATGAATGGGCTCTCGACCGGCGCGCCGTCCGCGCCCTTAGAGAGCTTTGCGACCTTCTGCTCGGCCTTGTCGAGCATCGCGCCGCAGTCGTGCACGAGCTTCGTCCCCTCTTCAAAGAGCTTGAGGGAATCGGCGAGCTTTGCGTCGCCTTTTTCAAGCGCCGTCACGATCTCTTCGAGACGCGCGATATTGTCTTCAAACGTTTTTGCCATCGTCATTTCCTCCCATATTGCACGCGTTCACCGTGCAGTTGAGACTTCCCTGCCCGAGCAGTACCTCGATTTTTTCGCCGGCTGCGGCCTCCTGCGCCGCACGCAGAATTTGTCCCTGTTCATTTCGCGCCACGGCGTAGCCGCGGCCGAGGACCTTGAGCGGACTCAGCGCGTCGAGCTTGGCCGCAAGCGCTGTAAACTGCTGTGTGCGCTGCGCCATCTGATGCTGCGCGAGTGCGGCAAGGTTTTTCTGCCTGTAGTCGAGCAGCATCCGCTTGTCGTCGATAAATGCCATGGGGTCTTGCAGCGCACGGCTGCGGGACGTCTTTTCAAACTGCTCGAGCAGGGCTTTCACACGCTTTTGCTCGCTCTGCACCATGCGCGTTTGCAGCGCGTCGAGCCGGCGGTAAATTTCGCGCTGGTCCGGCACGGCGATCTCCGCCGCGTTCGACGGCGTCGCTGCGCGCAGATCGGCCACGAAGTCCGAGATCGTCACATCCGGCTCATGGCCGACGGCCGAGATGACCGGAATATGCGAATCGGCAATGGCGCGGGCCACGCGTTCGTCGTTGAAGGCCCAAAGGTCCTCCATGGAGCCGCCGCCGCGGCCGGTGATGATGAGGTCGGCCAGCTCCCAGCGGTTGGCGTAGCGGATCGCCCCGGCGATCTCCGCCGGAGCCTCGGCCCCCTGCACGCAGACGCCGAGCAGCTTGACCTCCGTCAGCGGGTAGCGCTTGCGCAGGATGCGCAGCATGTCGTGCAGCGCCGCGCCCGCGGAGGACGTGATGATGGCGATGCGGTGCGGGAAGCGCGGCAGGGCCTGCTTGCGCTCGCGGGCGAACAGGCCCTCAGCCTGCAGCTTCAGCTTGAGCTGCTCAAAGGCGACATGCAGATCGCCGACGCCCTCCGGCGTGAGCGACGTGCAGTAGAGCTGGTAGGCTCCGTCACGCGGGAACACGGCAATGCGCCCGCCCGCAATGACCTTCATACCCGTCTCCGGCCGGAAACGCAGGCGCATGGCGCTGCCCTTGAACATGACGCAGCGGATGGCGCTCTGGCTGTCCTTCAGCGTGAAATAGTGATGGCCGGAGGGGTAAATTTTATAGTTGCTCAGCTCACCGCGGATGAGCAGCGAGCCGAGAAATTCGTCTGCTTCAAAGCGCTGTCGCAGATACTCGTTGATCTGCGATACCTCAAAGATCTCAGCCATGCAGCGCCCTCCAGGTCAGAACGGCAACGCCGAGGGCGTTGTCCGTGGCGAACTGCGGCGGACAGAAAATGGCCGGAAGCGCCGCGCGGTTGACCGT
>ENA-OOZT01000925-OOZT01000925.1-human-gut-metagenome-genome-assembly--contig:-NODE-925-length-21890-cov-8.925212_pt1 | contig 21890 bp, 16 predicted proteins | sample MGYA00241192_ERZ501407 | MGnify/ENA primary metagenome ERZ501407 (study PRJEB25962, sample SAMEA2042911) | human gut metagenome | biome: human gut; feature: human-associated habitat; material: faeces...
AAAAGAAAAACCGGCTGAAGATTTCAGCCGGTTTTTCTTTTTGTTCAGGAATACTTTAGAAAGGCCATTCCGTATCGCCTGATATTTCGCCTTCAAACGTGCAGACACCGCCGTTGAAGGATGCCAGGGTTTCCTGTTTGGTAATGGCTGAACCGGTTTCATCCATGATGAGGAGCAGGAAGAAGAACTGAGCATTTGTGCCTTCCAGTTCCATGTTTTCATTCACGGTGAATACCATGGGCGAACTGCACTGGAAGGCGAGGTAGTCGCTGCCCCGCTGGCCCCAGCCAATCTTGCCGTTGTAGTTCGCATCGCCGAAACCGTTCACGCGGCCGTCGAATGTCATCTGCATGTTCTCTGCGTCGAATTCACCTATGAGTTTCGGCGAATCGCTGACGTCGAACATGTTCTCCATGATATAGGTTCCGTTAGCACCTTCCCGCAGGATAAGAGTCCACTCCGAGGGGGAGCCGTTCGAGGTTTTGAAAGTGTACTGACCATACTGTACGGCCATGACATTCTCAATCGTGACGTTGCAGGTGTTGCTCGAACCGATGTTGGCGCCGTTGGCGCTTTCGATGGTGAGCGTAACGGTGAAGTCGTCGTTGATGGTAGGCTGCCATACCGGAATCATCTGTACGAACGAATCGTTGTTTTCCGTAATCTTAATCGTAGTCGATGTGATGAGCAGTACCTGGTCGATGTCGTCCACACCGGTTGCGGTGATATTGACGGTCACGGGGTATCCTCCGGGTTCGCCGGTGAGTTCGAGCGGCACAGTGAATAATCCCGAGTTCTCACTTACCGTTACCGAAGTTTGTCCGAAATTGACCACGGCAGTGCCGGGGTCGATAGGACCTTCGTCCTTTTGGCAGGAAGAGAGTGCCGCAGCGCCCAATATGCTTAAGAATATTACTTTGATGTATTTCATAATGTGTTTGATTAACCGTTTATTACCAGTTCAATTGGTCCGAGATGTTCGGGTTGGATGTTTTTTCCGACTGCGGTATAGGCCATACGAAACGGTAGTCCGTAGCGGGGATGTTGAGGTAAAGGCCGGTGGTTACTACCAGCGAGCTTGCCTGCGGGTCCTGACCGGTACGGTCCATTGCGTCGCCCCACCTTTTGAGGTCCGCGATACGGTTGCCTTCCATGAACATCTCTTTGAGGCGTTCCTGCTTGATAGCGGCGAATACTTCGTCTATCGATGCGTACGGTGTGTAAGTATAGCCCGGGATACGTGCGGTAAGCAGTTTCTCGAGATACTTGTTGGCTCCGTCGAGATTGTTTGCCTGTGCATAAGCCTCCGCAGCCATCAGTACGAAATCTGCGCTTCGGTAAACGACTACGTTCTGCATGAGTTCGTTGGTCGTGGCCGTCGTATTCAGGGCCGGGTTACCGGGATACTTGGCGATGTATTTCACTCCGGTGTAGAGCGTCGTACCGCTGAGTATGGGCACGTCCGACCTGAAATATACCTGCGAACGGATGTCGTTGGAAGCATAGAGGTTCAGCAGCCATGCGGAGGGCAGATAGAGCGGCTGTACCTGTTTGCCGTCGCTGTACGGGTCTTCGCAGAACATGCTGCCGTATTGCGAACGGCCTTCGTTCAGGCTGGCGTAGAACTGGAACAGGATTTCCGTACCGTTGGTGTTGTTCTTCCACATGTCGGCGAATGCGTCGGCATTGTTGATGAGTATCGAGGCGTCTGCAATGGCAGCGGCAGCGGTGGCAGCGGCTTCATACTGGTCGGTGTGCAGCAGTATCTTCGCTTCGAGGCACTGGGCGGTCAGCGGAGAGAGATAATAATACTGCGTAGGATTGCCGAGCTCATTGTAGTAGCGCTCCAGAGCCTCCTTGCCTGCGGTGAGGTCTTTGTTGATGAAGTCGTACGTGTCGAACAGGGTAGACCTTTTATTCCTTGCGTTCACATCGACCTTGTCGGTCAGAATGATACCCCAGTCGGTCGTAGCCGTTTCAGGATTGTAGTCCTTGCAGTAGAACGTGGCCAGCTGGTGGTTTATCATGGCCCTGAACAGACGGGCTTCACCGATATAGAGGTTGAGCTGTTCGCGTTCGCTTTCCGTCATCTTATTTTCGTTGCCTTCTTCCAGCGAGTTGTCCCGTTCGATGAGTTCGTTGGCTTTCTGGATGAAGTAGTTAATCTGGTAGATACCGCCGTAGCAGTATGTCCAGAGCTGTTCTACGTAGCTGTCGTTGTCGGCAAACGTCCAGGTGTACTGGAAACCCATCTGGTTACCGTAATCCAGCGTAGCATTGATACCTTCCGCCTGCATGTTCACCGGGATGACGGTGTACGACGAGAAACACTGACGGGCGAAGTAGTAGAGGCTGAGGCGGAACTGGCCGGCGTCCTTGAAGGTAGTGAACGCCTGCTCTTCGGGTATCGCGTCGCCGTCAGGGTATTTGTCGAGATTACAACTTGCTATGCTTCCCGCGAGGAGCATTAGCAGTGCAACTTTCATTATATTTTTCATATAGTTGGTTTTATATTAATCGTTAATTATTAGAATACGAGTTCCAGACCGAAAGAGTACTGACGCGTGTTCGGGTACATACCGTAGATAATCGAGCTGTCGTATTCGGGGTCGTATCCGGTGTAGTTGGTGAGCGTCCAAAGGTTACGCATTACAACGGAGAATTTTACGCCCTGAATGAAGCCGGTCTTCTTGAGGAGCGACTGCGGCAGCTGGTAGGAGAGCGAGAGGTTCTTCAGACGCAGGTAGGAAGCGTTTTCCAGATATGCCGTGCTGTAGAGCGAAGTTTCGCCGTATTTCGGAATATTGGTAACCTGTCCCGGTTCGCGCCAGATGTTCTTCATGTATTCGGGGCGGGCTGTCCTCGGTACGATGTTGCTGCTTTCGTTGAAGAAGCGGTCGCCGTTGATGAGCCACTTGTCGAGCTGATATGCGAAGTTCACCTGGAGAGAGAGACCTTTCCAGCTTGCGCTCAGGTCGAAACCGCCGTTGTACGGTGCGATGTACTGCTTGTCGAGCGTAATGTATGCGGCGAGGTTGGTATCCTTTACGGGGTTGCCGTTGCCGTCGTCGTACATGGCCTTACCGTCGCGCGGGTCTACACCCATGAATACGGGCATGTAGAACGACCATGCGGATTTGCCTACCTCGTACGTACGGAACGAATCGGGCTGGGGAATCGAGGTCGTGGTGCCGTAAAGCTGGGTTATCTTGTTGTTGTTGTAGCCGAATACAGCGCCGATGGTGATGTTCCAGTCGTCGTTATGGAACAGGGTGGCGTTGATATCGAGGTCGACACCCTGGTTCTTCATCTTGAGGGCGTTTTCGCCTCTGGAGGTGATACCCGACGACGGAGGATAGGGTACGTCGTACAACATGTCGCTGGAACGGCGGTCGTAGTAGGTTGCCGAAACCGACAGCCAGTTGAACAGACCGAATTCGAGGCTTACGTTGAACAGGCCCTGTTTCTCCCATCCGAGGTAGTTGTTACCGGTGGATGCGAAGTATTTGCCCGATACGTCGCCGTAGTTGGCTCCCGTCGATACGAGGCGCAGGCTCGCATAGTTGCTGATGGAGGAGTTACCCTGCGTACCGTAGGTCACGCGCAGTTTGAGGTCGGTGAGTACGCGGTTGTCCTTGAGGAAATTCTCCTCCTTGATGTTCCACATACCGCCGATTGCGTAGAACAGCGCGTTGCGGTTGTCCTTACCGAACCGCGAAGATGCGTCGTTGCGGAGCGTGAGGTCGAAGGCGTATTTCCTGCCGTATTCGTAGTTCACGCGGCCGAAGAACGAGAGCATGTTGTAGCTGCTGTAACTTTCGCTGACGTCGGACATTTTGACTTGCGTACCTTTTCCTATCAGGTAGAGGGCATCGTCGATTTGGCCGCTCGAACCTGCCATGAATCCCTGCGAGTAGTAGTCGATGCCTTCCTGGCCGACGAGCAGGGTGATGTTGTGCATATCCTTGATAGGCTCGAATTTGTATTCGATGGTATTACTGGTCGAGAGGGTGTAGTACTGCGAGAACTGACGCGTACGGCTACCCGTACCGCCCGAGGCGAAGTGTGACGGGAGGGCGGTGAAGGTATAGGTGCTGTAAGCGCCGTCGATACCGTTCAGGCTGGTTATCGTGAGGCCCTTGACGGGAGTCAGCACGACGGAGAAGTTACCGTTGAGCAGATGGTTGTTGCCCCACTGCGGCGCTTTCTCCATGACGTAGTACGGGTCAATCATGTTGTTCGGGAAGAGAAGATAATCCTCTATCCGGCCGGTCTCTTCGTCGAAATACTGCCTGGTCATGTAGGTGGCCATGTATATCGGGAAGTTGGTTACCGACGTCGGGTTCAGACCCTGTGAGGTCGTGGCTCCCTGAGTGGATTCGCGTTTGTCCACCGCTGCCGCGAGGTTGAGGTTGATACGCAGCCAGGAGTTGGCCTGTGCGGAGAGGTTGGTACGCATCGTGTAACGTTCCATGCTCGACTGCGGTGCCATACCGTCCTGGTTCATGTAACTTCCGGATACATAATAGCCGATGTTCTCGCTACCTCCGTTTACGGAAAATTCACCCGTGTAGGTAGGTGCGGTCTGGTAGATATAACGGAACCAGTCCACTGCGCCGAAGGTATCGAGCCTGTCCTTGTAGGTTGCGTAGTCTGTCTGCGAGATTTCGCCGAAATAGAGCTGCCAGTCGAGCAGGTCGTAGCCGTTCATCTGGCGGAACTTGTTGTTTACAGGGGTGGATACGCCGTAGTTGCCGCTGAAACGGAACTGGGCTCTCTGTGCCCTGCGGCTGCCCTTCTTGGTCGTCACGTAGATAACGCCGTTCGCAGCACGCGAACCGTAAATGGAGGTTGCGGATGCGTCCTTCAGCGTCACCATGTTCTCGATATCGTTCGAGTTGATGGCGAGGAACTGGTTGGCCGACGAGGGCATACCGTCGATGACGTAAAGAGGTTCGGTACCTGCACTGATGGAGCCCGCACCGTGGATACGGATGGACGAACTCTGGGAAGGTTCACCGGAACTTGTCATGACGGACATACCGGATACCTGGCCGGAGAGTGCGTCGGCGACGTTCATCACGGGTTTGTCGTTAAGAATGTTCGCATCCACGACGGAAACGGAACCCGTTACGGAACCCACCGAACGCGCCGAACCGTAACCTATCACGACCACCTGTTCGATTTGTTCGTTGTCTTCGGAGAGTTTCACATTCGCAACGGTCATGCCCGCCGTGATGGTTACCTCCTGTTTGGCGTATCCCAGGTATTCGAAAACCAGAACGGAATTCGCGGGAACGTTGTTGAGGGTGTATTCTCCTTCCATGCCGGTGACGGCAGCGTTCTGCGTACCTTTTACGACAACGGTCGCACCCATGACGGGTTCACCCGATGCCGCATCGGTTACGGTACCAGTTACCCGCTGATTCTGTGCGGCCAGTTGGAAGCACATTATCAGCATCGTGAAAACTGATAGTACGATTTTTCTCATACGAATTAATTTTAGTTTGTGTTGTTAAATGTGATGACCTTTCTTCTTGTGCTTAGCTTGTTTTAAAGTTTCTTTCATTTCCTGCATGGCATCATCCCTTTGTCGGATTCGGCCGCCGTTTTCTGCGGAGCCATGCCGTGTTGCGTATATTTTAAAGTTGAACATGCGGCACCGTTACCGCGACCTTTCGCTGAAAGCCACGGTAACAGAGATGAATACTTTCGTTTGCAATGCGTCTTGCTTGTCGCCCGTACATAGTGCGATAGTGCTGCCGCGGTTTTGGACATCACACACGGCGGAACGAAGATACGGATATTTTGTAAAAACACAAAAAAAACCGAGAAAAACAGGGCTGCGGCGAGGAATAGGGGCGGTTCGGGCGTGAAGTGCCGAACCGCCGTAGGACTTTTTTGAAAGATTGTTTTTTATCGTTCCGGTTGTCGGTAAACCGATGTTCCGGCTATATCCGCAGTGCGGATGTTGCGAATCTTTCGAAATGTGCGATAGTTGGCGATTTGTCGTTTTTTGCCGCAGGGACGGACCGGAGCCGTTTGCGGACAGGACGGGCGGAGAACGCCGCGGGGGTACACTCCGTCCGGAAGGTGTTATGCGGGGGTGGTTTCGAGGTATTCCCGGAGGATGAGCGCGTGGTTTTCGGCGGCGTTCCGGGAGGCGAAGAGCAGGGTGACTGTGGGGAGTTCCCGTATCTTCCCGGCGAATGCTGCCGCCGTCCCGGAGTGTTCCAGTTCCGACAGGTACCGTTTCCGGAATTCATCCCATCGGCCCGCCGGGTCCTGATGGTACCATGTGCGGAGCGCGGCGGACGGGGCCACCTCCTTTTCCCAGGAGTCGTAGTGAAGCGCATCCTTGCGGATGCCGCGCGGCCACAGCCTGTCGACCAATACCCGGTAGCCGTCGTCGGGGGATTCGGGTTCGTAAACCCTTTTGATGCGTATGCGTGTCATGGCGGAAATTTTTCCGCATGAGGGGGCAAAAAGTATGCCTTGCCGTCGGGGGGCGGTCAGAGGTAGCGGACGATACGTTCCAGCGCCATTCCGCGCGAGCCTTTCAGCAGGACTACCTTGTTTTTGACGTAAGCGAGCCGTTCCCGCAGGTAGAAGAGGGCGGCATCCATGTCGGGGAAGGTCATGAGCGACATTTTCTGTGTCGCTTCCCGCAGGTCGGCCGCGGCTGCGGCGTCGCAGAACTCCTGCCCTATCAGGACTACCCGTTTGAAATCCATGCCGAGTATCAGCTCCAGTATGGCACGGTGTTCCGCGGCGCTCCATTTGCCCAGTTCCAGCATGTCTCCGAGAATGGCTATCTTCTCCGATTTGGTCGCGTCCAGGTCGTAAGGTGAAAGTTTGCCGAACCAGTCGAGGGCTGCCCGCATGCTCGACGGATTGGCGTTGTAGCAATCCGCAATGACGATATTGTTTTTCGTACGTATTATCTGAGAGCGGTTGATGGTCGGGGCATAGTCCCGAATGGCGCCGTAGAGTTCTTTCTCTCCCACGCCGAAGTGGCGCCCGATGGTCGCTGCCGCGGCGATGTTGAAGCGGTTGTAGTTCCCGACAAGCTGGCTTTTGAGGCCGTCAGCCGCCTCGGCTCCGTACCGGACCGTTTTCAGCGTAGGGCGCTGTGCGGCCATTGCGGCCAGCGTCGCATCGTCCTGCCGGACGAAAGCCACTCCTCCGTCGGCCGCCAGCCGGTCGTAAAGCTCCCCTTTGGCGGCCTTCACCCCCTCTTCGTCTCCGAAGCCTTCGAGGTGTGCCTTGCCGATGTTGGTGACGATGCCGTAATCGGGTTTTGCGATACGACACAGGGCGGCTATTTCGCCCGGGGCGCTGGCCCCCATTTCGACGATACCGAATTCGATGCCGGCGGGCATGGCCAGCAGCGTCAGCGGGACGCCGATGTGATTGTTCAGGTTGCCCTGTGTGGCATATACCCGGTATTTCTGCGACAGGACGGCATGTACGAGCTCTTTCGTGGTGGTCTTGCCGTTGGTACCGGTGATGGCGAGTATGGGGATACCCAGCCGCGTGCGGTGCATGGCTGCCAGCTCCTGCAACGTCTGGAGTACGTTATCGACAAGGAAATAATCCCTGCCGGGATTCGTCCCTGAAGGAATGGCTTCGGGGTCGTCCACCACGGCGAGGGCCGCACCCTTCCGCAGGGCTTCGGCCGCGAAGGCGTTGCCGTCGAAGGAGGGGCCGCGCAGGGCGAAGAAGATGGCGCCTTCGGGAATGTGCCTGCTGTCGGTAGTGACGGCAGGATGCGCCGTATAGAGGTCGTACAGTTCCGATATTTGCTGTTGCGATGGCATGTGGCTGAGGGTGTATGGTGCGGGCGTTAAATGAATCTGTCTCCTTTGGTGAAGCGTGCGGTGTCTATGAACTTCTTGATGTTCTGCTCGTTCTCTTTCGGACATATCATCAGCACGTCTTCGGTGTCGATGACGATGAATTCGTCGAGTCCCTCCACCACGGCGAGTTTCCCCTCCGGTTTTTTGATGAGGCATCCGTGCGTGTCGAACAGGATGCAGTCCGGACTGTCGGTATTGCCGTCGGCATCCTTGGGAAGGTATTCGTAAAGCGAACCCCATGTGCCGATGTCGCTCCAGCCGAAATCGCCGCAGCGCACATAGACGTTGTTCGCCTTCTCCATGATACCGTAGTCTATCGAAATGGCACGGCATTCGGGGTAGATGCGTGCTATTCCCTCCTGCTCCCGGTCGGTGCCGTAGTCTCCCTCGATGGAGGCGAAGAGCTGGCAGGTTTCGGGCAGCATCCGGTTCATGGACTCCAGTATCGTGCGGGTCTGCCAGACGAATATTCCTGAATTCCAGAAAAATTCTCCCGACCGGAGGAAGGCTTTGGCCAATTCCAGATTGGGCTTTTCGGTGAAGGTCTTCACCTTGTTCAGACCGTCCCGGCGCATGGGCTGGTCTACCTGTATGTAACCGTAGCCGGTCGCCGGACGGGTAGGCTGTACGCCGATGGTCACCAGTGCCTCGTGCGAGGAGGCGAACTCGACCGCCTCTTCCACGACGTTCCGGAAAGCCGGTTCATTGAGAATGAGGTGGTCCGACGGCGTGACTATCATGGTGGAGTCCGGGGCGGTGGCCTTCAGCCGGAAAGCGGCGTAGGCGATGCAGGGTGCGGTGTTGCGGCCGAGCGGTTCGGCCAGTATCTGTTGCGGTGCGATTTCCGGCAGCTGTTCGAGTACGAGGTCGCGGTAGGTGCTGTTCGTGACGACGAGAAAGTTTTCTGCCGGGACGAACTCCGCGAACCGTTCGAAGGTGCTCCGGATGAAGGTTTTCCCCGTTCCTAAGATGTCGAGGAATTGTTTGGGCCTGCCGCTGCGGCTGATGGGCCAGAAGCGGGTTCCGGCCCCGCCGGCCATGATAACGCAATAGATATGGCTGTTCATCGCTTTGGGATGGTTTGTGATTGCTGTCGAAACAATGATTTCATCTTCCGGCTTGCATTTCGGACCGGATAAACAAAAGTAGGAAAAAATAGCGCATCGGCCAAACGCTTTCCGCTGCGAATTGCACCCGTTCCGTTGTCGTGTTCCGTCGGCCGCCACCGCTCGCCGGAACACGGAGAGTTCTTCGGGGCGGCTGCCGCTCTTTCCCGTCTGCCGTCAGTAGGCCGTTTTGTCCGGCTTCGCGCTCCAGAGGCGGAAGGCTTCGAGTGCCTCGCTGCGCATCAGCTCCTGTGAGGGGAGCCGCCGTTCGGAGCGCGGCAGGGCCAGTTCGTCGTATATCAGCGAGTCATCGAAACCGATGGCCTTCGCGTCCTCTTTCCCGTTGGCGAAATATACCTTGTCCAGCCGCGCCCAGTAGATGGCGCCCAGGCACATGGGACATGGCTCGCAGGAGGTGTATATTTCGCATCCGCTCAGGTCGAACGTACCCAGCCGCCGGGCCGCTTCCCGTATCGCCTGCACTTCGGCATGGGCCGTGGGGTCGTTCTCGGCCGTTACGCGGTTGGTGCCCGTCGCCACGATTCGGCCGTTGCGGGCGATGACCGCCCCGAACGGGCCTCCGCCTTTCGCCACGTTGGCTACCGAGAGGGCGATGGCCTTTGTCATCAACTCTTCTTTCGTCATGGTATCGCAGTATTGTTCTGTATGTACGGCTCTGTCGGTGAACAGGATACCGTTCAGATGGTCCGTTTCGTGCTGGAAGATGACCGCTGTATAGCCCGTGACCCGCTCCGTAGTGTCGGAGCCCCGGAGAGTCCGGTAGTGTACGGTAATCTCCTGCGGGCGTACCACCGTTCCGACGATGCCCGGAATGGAGAGGCATCCCTCCTGTCCGGCGGCCGTGTCGTCCCCGTAGCCGGTTATCTCAGGATTGACGTACAGTTCGAAAGGTTCGCCCGGTTTGTCGAAACGCTGTACGGCGATGAGACGGCGCAGGATACCTACCTGCGGTGCGGCGATGCCTACGCCCTCGTTCGCGGGGTCACGTACGGTCGCCAGCATGCCGGCGACCAGCCGTTCGAACTCCTCCGTGTGCAGCATTCCGTCGTCCAGCGGTTTCGATTGGGTACGCAGAAGGAGGGAGTCGTTGCGGTCGTTCACGGAGAGCAGGCGCATCGGGCCGCCGTCGGGTCTTATCAGTGCCTGTTCTTCGTCCGTGAAGCCTCGGTCGGATGTTTTCGGTCCGCATGCGGCGAGTGCGGTGCAGGTCAGCAACAGGGCGGCCGTTCGGAGAATGGAGGCTGGCTGGTACATGGTTCGTTTTTTGTTGTCGTTCATTGTCGTTTGGCCTGCTGCGTACCGGCAGTCCGATTGGCTCCGTCTACCGGATGAACCGGCTTTCGTCCACGTCGTACAGTCCCGTATCGAGCAGGCGCAGGGAGGGTATGACCGGCAGGGCTACGAAAGAGAGTGTCGTGAAGGCGTCTATGCGGCGGTTCACGCCCATGCCATGGGCGTGCTTCTCCAGACGATGTATCGTTTCGGCGACCGTGGCGGCATTCTCGGCGGACATCAGGCCGTATGCCGGCAGGGGAAGTTCGCCGACAATCCTGCCGCCGGAGGCTATCGTATATCCGCCGCCGAGTTCACGCAGCCGGTTGCATGCCACGGCCATGTCCGCTGCGTTGTCACCGGCGCAGACCACGTTGTGTGCATCGTGCGAGACGCTGGTGGCGACGGCTCCGTTGCGGATGCCGTACCCTTTGAGCATGCAGACGGCGATGTTGCCGTTCCTGCCGTGGCGTTCCACCGTGGCCAGGCGTGTCAGTCCCCGCCACTCCCCATCGGCCAGCGGTGTTTTGCGTGTGAGAAGCTGTCCCTCCACCAATTCGATGGCCACCTTTTTCATCGTATCGGGCAGGGTGAAGTCCGCTGCGTGCATCTCTCTGAAACGGACGGTATTCGGGAAGTCGCGGCGCGGGGCGGCGCCGCAGCCTGTCGTGCCGGTGAGACGGCCTTCCGCGGCGACCAACCGGCCGTCTTTTATGACATAGACGATGCGGTTGCAGGCGTCGTCCGTGACGACGAGGTCGGCAACGTATCCTTCGCGGACGTTGCCGCGGTCTTCCAGACCGTAGAAACGGCAGGGGTTCCAGGAGGCCATGCGGGCCGTTTCGCCCCATCCGAAGTCCAGCCGGCGGGCCATGCGGACGATATAGGAGATGTGTCCTTCCGCTGCGATGGTGGCCAGGTGCTTGTCGTCGGTGCAGAACGCGAACCGCGCGGTGTCCAGCCCCCGCTCTTTCACGCAGCGCAGCAGTACCTCCGCGTTGCGGGCCGCACTCCCTTCCCGGATATAGATGTTCATTCCCTTCCGGTAGCGCTCCAGCATGCCTGCAGCGTCGGTACACTCGTGGTCGTTCCGGATACCGGCCCCGATGTAGGCGTCCAGCAGGTCGGCCGGCATGCCGGCCGTATGGCCGTCGATGGTCTTGTCGCGGAAGAGGGCGATTTTCTCCATGATTTCCGGACGGCGTTCGGCTACGTCGTAGAAACACATCACTTCGCCCAGCCCGGCCACGTCGGGGCGTTCGGCGAATTCCCGCATCGCATCGGCGAGGAACTCGCCCGCGCCGTTGGTGTCGAGCATGGTGGCGGGGACGCTCGAAGGAACGGCGGTGAAAATGCCGACGGGGGCTGCAGCGGCCTCGTCGAGAAAACTCCGCAGTCCTTCGGCTCCGGCCACGTTCACCACTTCGTGCGGGTCGGCTATCACGCATGTGGTACCGTGCGGCAGTACCGCTTCTCCGAAGGCGGCGGGGAGTACCATGCTCGACTCGATGTGTACGTGCGCATCCACGAAACCTGCCGTGACCACCAGTCCCGTGCAGTCCAGCGTTTCGGCTCCGGCGGCCGGAAGACCTTCTCCGACTGCGGCTATCCGGCCGTCCCGGACGAGTACGTCGGCACGGGAGACCGTTCCCTGCTGACCGTCCGCCACGGAACCGCCCTTCATCAATATTGCTTTCATGTCGTTCCTTATTAAAATTGATGTTCCCGGTACAAAAATGGGGATTTCTCCCGGATTTGCAGGATTTCCGGCCGGATTTTAATCCTTCGGTGCTCCCGTTTTCCGAAAAGGGCAATAACCGGAAGCGGACGACGTTGTAGGTGAAACGGAGTGCGGGGGCCGGCACGGTGGAAATAACCGGCGGAATGGGGCATCGGTCGTTCGGATTTATTACCTTTGCGGAAGAAACGGGTGAAAACAGAGAGAAAGACATGAAAGCAAAGCTTATCACGCTGCCCAATATCATTACGCTCGCCAATCTGCTGTGCGGTACGCTGGGCATTATATCGATGGTGTCGCTCCAGTCGGCCGGGGCATTGCGCGTGGCGTTCGTGCTCATGTTGGCGGCAGCCCTCTTCGATTTCCTCGACGGGTTCGTGGCGCGGCTCACCGGGCAATATTCCCCTGTCGGAGCCCAGCTCGATTCGCTGGCCGACATGGTCAGTTTCGTCGTGCTGCCGACCGTCGTCGCCATGAAAATCTACTATCTCGCCGGAGGATACGGCGCATGGAGCGCGGTGATGCTGCTGATAACGGCCTGCGGGGCGTTGCGGCTCGCCCGGTTCAACGTTTCGGACGACCAGAAGCGGGAGTTCGTCGGGTTGCCCGTACCTGCCTGCGCCCTGTTCGTGGGGGCGTTCGGCTGGTACATGTCGGGCCGTATCGGTTTGCCGGCGGCGGCATGGATGCAGTGGGCCGTACTCGCCGCAGGGGTGGTGCTGGCTCTGCTGATGGTCTCTCCCGTGAGTATGTTTTCGCTGAAGTTCGAGGGGTTCGGCTTCGCGGGCAACGAGGTGCGGTACACCTATCTGCTGGTGTCGCTGGTCATCGTTCTGGTCGCCGGCATGCCGGGCGTCGGGCTCGCCATCCTGCTCTATATCCTCTATTCGCTTGTGATATGGCTTGTGGGTAGGTGTAAGTGACGTGGCGAAAAAATGTTATCTTTGCGGCTGGAAACCCCGTTTTTGGATGCGCGGTCTGAAATATAAAATCATAACGGTCCTTGCCGTGTTCGTTATGCCGTTCTGTGCGGAGGTTAGCGGACAGAGCTTCAATACGCTGAATCCCGGCATGGGCGATTTCAACGACATGAATTTCCAGACCCCCGGCGGCATTGGCGCTAATCCGTTCCAGACCGAGGAAGGGCCACTCGATTCGGCCAGGATGGATACCACCAAAAAGGAGCGCAAACCGCTGGAATCCTACTTCTTCAACGATTCGATACGTTCGCAGAACAACTTCGCGTGGAACATCAACATGTCCATGAACCGGATAGAGATGACGCGCATTGATACGATATTGTACGACTTCCAGGTGGATTATCCCTTCCTGAAGAAAGACGTAGGCGATGCCTATCTCGGCAATCTCGGGGCCCCCTCCATCCCGCTGGGGTTCTACGACCGTCCGCAGTTCCGGGATTTCCAGATGGCCCAGCCGCTCTACTCCTATCTTTACACTCCGGAGAGCGCCCCGTTCTACAATGTGAAGAAACCGCTTACCCAACTGGGGTACATCACCGCCGGACAGCGGCAGTATGCGGAGGAGAATATCTCCATTCTGCACGCGCAGAACATCACTCCCTCGACGGGATTCAACGTGACGTATCATACGATGGGAACGCGCGGCATCTACATGAACCAGGCCACGCGCGATACGGATTTCTCGCTCGGCGTGTCGCACAACGGCAAACGGTATACCGGTTACGCCGGATATATCTTCAATACCATCCGTATGCAGGAGAACGGCGGCGTAGTGGACGACTGGTATATCACGGGCGTGAAGAAGGAGCGCCCGTTCGAAATCCCCTTTATGTTATCGGATGCGAGAAATATATTGAAGAACAATACTTTCTATACCTTCCACAGTTACGGTATCCCGTTGCGCCGCCTGACCGACGACGATTTTTCGATGGCAGGCGTGCCGGCCATTTACGTGGGGTACTCGCTGCAGTACGACAGTTGGAACAGGGTTTATACCGATACCTATTCCGGCATGCAGACCCCCAGTAAGGACGGCGGGTCGGCCGATGCGCCGGTACCGACGACGCCCTTTTACGAGCACTGGTATTTTAACGGTACCGCCTCGCGCGACTCGACCTTCGAATCGAAACTCTCCAACAGGTTGTTCGTCCAGCTTCAGCCCTGGGACCGGGATGCCATCGTGGGAACGGTGGATGCGGGGGTCGGATTGGATGCGCACCGTTATTACCAGTTCCGTCAGCAGGATTACCTGACGGGCAATATGAAACCCGTCAAGAAGGAGAGTTTCTACGTTTACGGTGCGGTGGACGGCAAGTTCAAAAAGTATTTCCAATGGAACGGAAAGCTGCGGTACGTGCCTCTGGGCTACCGACAGCATGACCTCGATGCCGAGGCCAATGCGACGCTCAGCGTCTATTTCAAGGAGCATCCCGTTTCGCTCACGGGAAGGTTCAGCTATTCGCTGCACGAGCCTTCCTACTGGAGCCAGACGTTTTCCTCTAACCATTTCATATGGAACAACTCCTTTCGGAAGGAGAATGAGACCCGTCTTGAGGTAAAGCTGACCGCCCCGACCGTCAATGCGGAGGCAGCCTTTTACCAGAGCGTGCTCGGCAACCGGGTGTATTACGGCGCGAATGCCATGCCCAGCCAGGCCCTGCATGCCGTCAGCGTGACGGGAGTGTATGCCAGGAAGGATTTCCGCATAGGCGGCCTTCATTTGAACCACAGGGTATTGCTGCAATGGAGTACCGACCAGCAGGTAGTCCCCGTGCCTTTAGTCAGCGCCTATATCTCCTATTTCTTCGAATTCGACGCCGTGCGCGACGTGCTGCGCCTCAAGATAGGGGTGGATGGGAGATATAATACCAAATATTACGCATTCGGGTACAATCCGGCGACCGGACAGTTCTACAACCAGCGGGCGCAGCAGATAGGCGGTTACCCGATGCTCGACGTGTACATTGCCGCCAAGTGGAAACGTATGCGTATCCTGCTGAAAGTGGCACATCTGAGCGAGGATTTCTTCAATACGAGGGAGTATTTCCAGGTACTCCACTATCCGCTCAACAAGCGCGTATTCAAGATAGGCATCTCGTGGGGATTCTATGACTGACGGCCGTGCGCGGGAGCGTGCGGTATCGGTTCCGTCGGAGCGGAAAAGCTGCCCGGAGAAATTTGATGAATGTTTAAAAGACGAATATTGCCTGTCATGCTCTTCCTGCTGGTCCTGTGCGAATGCGGTACGGGGGAGGGAGGAGGTGACGGCCGGAATTTCGCTGCGGGTTACGGCCGGCCGGTCAGGGTTTCGGCGGCTGCCGGCATACCGGGATGCTTCGTCGTAGGCGGAGAGCGTTACGGCTATTTCTGCGAACTGATGGAGGCGTATGCGGAGAACGGGGGACGGGAACTCGATTTTACCGCAGGGGTGTCTTCGGCCCGTATGTGGAACAATCTCAGAAGCGGTTTGACGGATGTCGGTGTTGCGGTCTCTTCCGATGTGGAGGCCGGAGCGCTGTCGCTTCCGGTCAGGACGACCACCTATGTCATGCTTGCCGGAAGGGAGCGTCCGTGCGGCGGAACCGGTCTTTCCGGGACGGTCGGCAGCGGTCGGGTGGTGATGCCCGAAGGGTTTACCCGTACGGCGAGTTATGCCGGGTTGCTCGATTCGCTTGCCGGTGCGCAGTTGTACATCTCGCCGCTGAATGTATATGAACTCGCTGCGGGGCTTGCCCGCGGAGAGTCCGACTTTCTGATATGCGAGCAGGGGGAAGCGGCCGTGGTAGGGGAGTTTGTCCCGGGATTGGCGACCGTCTATGAATTTGCGGAACGGGTAGACATCAGCATGGTCTTTTCGCCCGAAAATCCTGCCCTGTATTACGATTTCGTGCGTTGGTTCGGCGGATACAGCCGGACGGAGGAGTATGCCGCGCTGTGCGATGTCTACTCCGGCCGGGGGGATGGCCGGTGTTTCGGCGGTGCGGAGGGTGACCGCCGTGTGCCGAACGGCATCTCGGTATGGGACGGCATGATACGGGAGGTCGGTATGCGGGAGGGGGTGGATTGGCGCCTGCTGTCGGCTATCGCTTACAAGGAGTCGCGTTTCCGGCATAATGTCGTGTCGCCGAGCGGGGCCTGCGGACTGATGCAGATAATGCCCGTCACGGCCCGCCATTTCAAGATAGACCAGCGGAGACTCTCCGACCCGGAGGTGAACATCACGCTGGCGGCGAAACTCATCAAAAGCATCGACGAATCGCTGGGATTTGCGGAGGGCACTCCCGACGAGTCGCGCCTCAGCATCATTCTGGCCGCCTATAACTGCGGAATAGGGACAGTCCGGGATGCCCGCCGGCTCGCCCGGGCCGAAGGGGAGAATCCCGATTCGTGGGAGGCTGTGTCGCGCTGCCTCGCCCTGATGGGCGACGGTGACTATATGTGCGATTCGGTGACCTATCGCCGTTTCAGCGGATACGGCGAGACGCTCGCTTTCGTGGATGGTGTCAAACAGAAATATTATACCTATCGGAAAGTGGTCGAGTGATGGGATTCGTGCGGTGCCTGCTCCTGTACGGTCCATGGAGGACTGCCGTCCGGCAGGAATTTTGAAGGCAAGAGGGGAACCCCGTGTTTTTAGGCCCGATATTCGTCGGCCGAGGCGGCTGTTTTGAGTAAAAATTATACATTTGCATCGTATGTTGCGTAATCGCTTCTGATATGCGGAAATTGTTTGTCATCCTATTGTTCGCCTTTTGTGCTGCGAATACCCTCTTCGGTAGTTCGCGAGCCTATCGCGTGGAGGATATTCCCAATGTGCAGGCGGCCGACCGAACCCGCTTCGTCAGCAACCCCGACGGGCTGCTGTCGCAGTCGGCGGTTTACCGCATCGACACCATGCTCTATTCGCTGAAGGAGAGCGGCAGGGCCCAGGTCGTTGTCGTGGCTGTGAACTCCATCGGGGATGAAGTACCCTTCGACTTTCTGCAGCAGCTCGTTACGCGCTGGGGAGTGGGGCGCAAGGAGGCGGATGACGGGCTCGGCATTCTGCTCGTCGTCGACCAGGGAGCGATAGAGATACAGACCGGATACGGTCTCGAAGGCGACCTGCCGGATGCCCTGTTGAAGAGGATAATCAATAATTATATGTTGCCGGCCTTCCGGGAGCGCGACTGGGACCGCGGGATGACGGAGGGAGTCGCCGCCATCGCCGGCGTGCTGCTCTGCTCGTTCAATACGTCGCTCATGCCGACGACCGGCTCCATGCCCGGCATCAAGGCCTTCACCGCGGCGGTGTTCGGCGGCATCGGCTCCATCCCCGGCGCGTTCCTCGGCGGCCTGCTCCTCGGCATCATCGAGGCCATGGCCAAGGCGTACATCTCGACGAACCTTGCCAACTCCATCGTGTTCGCCGTGCTGATCGTCGTGCTGCTCGTCAAGCCTGCCGGACTTCTCGGCAAGTCCGTGACGGAGAAAGTGTGAGGTGGCCGGAATGACACAGAAAATGAACAAATTCAACTCTCTCAAGAAGACCACAAAGGTCGACTTTGCGACCTATCTCGGCGTGATCGTCGTCTTTATCATCACGACGATCCTGCAGAACAACGGTTCGCTCAAGCGCTCCGCCATCGGTCTGCTCGTCCCCATCTGCTGCTACATGTCCATGGCCGTGTCGCTGAACCTGACGGTCGGTATCCTCGGTGAGCTGAGCCTCGGCCACGCAGGCTTTATGAGCGTCGGCGCATTTTCCGGCATCGTCGCCTCGCAGAGCCTGATGGGCGCGATCCCGAACGCTCCCGTGCGTCTCGCCATCTCGATGGTCGTCGGCGCGATCTTCGCCGCCATCGTCGGCCTTCTCATCGGCACGCCGGTGCTCCGCTTACAGGGCGACTACCTCGCCATCGTCACGCTGGCCTTCGGCGAGATCATCAAAGAGCTCATCAACTGCCTCATCATCGGCTACGATGAAAACGGCCTGCACTTCATCTTCAACCCCGCCGGCAACAAGACGGTCGACGACCTCGGTCTGAGTGCCTCGGGCACCGCTATCATCAAGGGCGCGCAGGGTGCGACCGGCACCGCCACGATCGCAACGTTCACCGCGGGCTTCATCCTCGTGATGATCACGCTCATCGTCGTGCTGAACCTGACCCGTTCGCGTGCGGGCCGCGCGATCATGGCCATCCGTGATAACCGCATCGCCGCGCAGGCCATCGGTCTGAACCTGACGAAGTACAAGCTCATGGCGTTCGTCACCTCCGCCGCCCTCGCGGGCGCGGCAGGCGCGCTCTACGGCCTGAACTACTCTTCCCTTCAGGCGACGAAGTTCAACTTCAACCTCTCCATCCTCGTGCTGGTGTTCGTGGTGCTCGGCGGCCTTGGCAACATCTGGGGCTCGCTCGTCGCCGCTGCGGCGCTGACGATCCTGCCCGAGGCGCTGCGTCAGTTTGCCGACTTCCGTATGCTCATCTACGCGATCGTGCTGATCTTCGTCATGCTCGCGACCAACAATCCGCAGGCCAAGGCGTTCTTCCAGAAACTTCTGCCCCATCACCGCGCCAGTGCTGAAAAGGAGGATTGACCATGACACAGAAAGAAAAAGCCAAGCTCGTTCCCGTCTCCCGTGAACCGGCGCTGCTCACCGAGCGCGACGCGGACAAGTCCCCCGTGCTCGAGTGCATCGACCTCGGCATCACGTTCGGCGGTCTGAAAGCGGTCGACAACTTCAATGTGACCATCGGCCGCACCGAGATCACCGGCCTCATCGGCCCGAACGGTGCCGGTAAGACGACGGTCTTCAACCTGCTCACCAAGGTCTATCAGCCCACCCACGGCACGATTCTCTTAAACGGCAAAGACATCCATGACCTCAACACCGCGCAGGTCAACCGCGCGGGCATCGCGCGCACATTCCAGAATATCCGCCTTTTCGGCGAGCTGAGCGTGGAAGAAAACATCACCGTCGCGATGGACACGCAGATGCACTACACGATGCCCGAGGGCATTTTCCGCCTGCCCCGCTTCTGGAAGGAAGAGCGCGTCATGCATGAGCGCGCGATGGAGCTTCTGTCCATCTTCCACATGGAAGACCTTGCAAACGCCAAGGCGAACTCCCTGCCTTACGGCGCGCAGCGCAGACTGGAAATTCTCCGTGCGCTGGCCACGAACCCGAGTCTGCTGCTTCTTGACGAGCCCGCCGCCGGCATGAACCCGAGCGAGACGGCTGAGCTGATGGAAAACATCCGCTCCATCCGCGATACGTTCAAGATCGCGGTGCTGCTCATCGAGCACGACATGAACCTCGTCATGAACATCTGCGAGGGCATTGCCGTTTTGAACTTCGGCCATGTCATCGCCAAGGGCACACCCGAAGACATTCAGAACAATCCCGAGGTCATTGAAGCCTACCTCGGCAAGCAGAAGGAGGCCTAACGATGGGACAGATCTTACAGGTAAACGATCTTCACGTTTACTACGGCAGCATCCACGCCGTCAAGGGCGTTTCCTTCGAGGTCAACGAGGGTGAGATCGTCACGCTGATCGGTGCGAACGGCGCGGGTAAGTCGACCGTTCTGAACACGGTCTCCGGCCTTTTGCACCCCAAGCACGGCAGCGTCGTTTTCGAGGGCAAGGACTTAAAGGGCGTCCCCGCGCACAAGATCGTCGAGCACGGTCTTGCGCAGGTTCCGGAAGGCCGCCACGTCTTTTTGCAGATGACGGTCGAGGATAACCTTGAAATGGGCGCTTACACCCAGCCGAACTCCACCATTGAAGCGGGCATTGCGGACGTCTATGAGCGCTTCCCGCGCCTCAAAGAGCGCCGCAAGCAGATCGCCGGTACGCTCTCCGGCGGTGAGCAGCAGATGCTCGCCATGGGCAGAGCGCTCATGTCGAAGCCGAAGCTTCTGATGCTCGACGAGCCGTCTATGGGCCTCGCTCCGATCCTCGTTGAGCAGATCTTTGACATCATCCGCGAGCTGCACGCTGCGGGCACGACGATCCTGCTCGTCGAGCAGAACGCGCAGGCCGCGCTCTCCGTCGCCGACCGCGCGTACGTGCTTGAAACGGGCCGTATCACGCTCTCCGGCACCGGTAAGGAACTTATGGCGAGCGACGCCGTCCGCAAGGCCTACCTCGGCGGTTAAATCTCCCTCAAATGCAAAGAGTCATCCGAAAGGATGGCTCTTTTTTTGTGCAGTTTTGCCGCCGTGCAAAATTTCCGCGCAACCTGCTGCACATTTGCCAAAGATATGGTATACTGACAGAACATGACATAGGATCGGAGGGATCGGATTGTTCAAAATTCTCATTGCGGAGGATGACCGCGAGCTGCGCCAGCTCTTCGCCCACGTGCTCACCAAAAACGGCTACACCGTCCTCGGCGTCTCCAACGGTGAGGAAGCTCTCGACGCGCTCGAGCAGAGCTATTACGATCTCATCATCTCCGACATCATGATGCCGAAGATGGACGGCTACGAGCTTGTGCGCTCGATCCGCGAGAGCGGTTCGTCCATCCCCATTATGATGATCACCGCCAAGGACGCCTTTGACGACATGCGCCTCGGCTTCCTCTCCGGCAGCGACGACTATATGGTCAAGCCCATCAACATCGGGGAAATGGTACTGCGCGTGAGCGCGCTGCTGCGCCGCGCCCAGATGGCGAGCGAGCGCCGTCAGGTCATCGGCGGCACGGTGATGGAGTGCGACTCGCTCAGCGTCACCGTCGACGGCGAGAGCATGGTGCTGCCGCAGAAGGAATTCATGCTGCTCTACAAGATGGCGTCGTTCCCCGGCCGCATCTTCACGCGCCAGCAGCTCATGGACGACATCTGGGGCTATGATTCCAGCACCGACACCCACACCGTCGATGTCCACATCGCGCGCCTGCGCGAGCGCTTCCGCGACAATCCCGACTTCAAGATCGTCACGATGCGCGGCGTGGGATATAAGGTGGTGCGCACATGAAAAAGCGGCGCAACAAATTCTTCGATATCCGCGTGCAGTTTTTCTTCATCTGCATGGCGGGCTTTATCGGCGTGGCGCTGCTCGCCGCGCTCGCGGCCTGGGGGCTCGAGCACCTCGGCGTCAATGTGCCGATGTTCGTGTGGCTGCTCATCTTCACGCTGCTGCTCGGCAGCGCGACGGCGGCAGGCTTTTCCATCGCGTTCTTCGCGCCCATCTCGCGCCTGTCGCGCGCGATGAAGGAGGTCGCGGGCGGCAACTTCCGCGTGCATGTGGAGACGAAGAGCGTCTTTCGCGATATCCGCGACAGCTTTGACAGCTTCAACCTTATGGTCAGCGAGCTGAACGCGACCGAGACCCTGCAAACCGACTTCATCTCGAACGTCTCGCACGAGTTCAAAACGCCCATCAGCGCGATCGAGGGCTACGCCTCGCTTTTGCAGGAGCACCAGCAATCCCCCGAGGAGCAGGCGGAGTACATCGACAAGATTCTCTTCAATACGCGCAGGCTTTCCGCCCTCGCGGGCAACATTCTGCTGCTTTCTAAGCTCGACAGCCAGTCCATCCACCCCCAGCGCTCGCGCTTCCGCCTGGACGAGCAGGTAAGGCAGTGCATTCTGGCCCTTGAGCGCAAGTGGACGGAAAAGGACGTCGACTTCGACGTCGACCTCGACTCCGTCGATTTCACAGGCTACGAAGGACTACTCCAGCACGTGTGGATGAACCTCATCGACAACGCCGTCAAGTTCGGCCCGCGCGGCGGCCTGATCCGCATGCGACTCATTGAGGAAGACGGCAGTGTGCTCTTCACCATCGACAACGAGGGCAAAAGCATCCCCGACGAGGATAAGTCCCGCATTTTTAACAAATTCTATCAGGGGGACAGCTCGCACGAATCCGAGGGCAACGGTCTCGGCCTTGCGCTTGTGCGCAAGATCGTCGCCATCCACGGCGG
>ENA-OOZT01000933-OOZT01000933.1-human-gut-metagenome-genome-assembly--contig:-NODE-933-length-21786-cov-2.104965_pt1 | contig 21786 bp, 17 predicted proteins | sample MGYA00241192_ERZ501407 | MGnify/ENA primary metagenome ERZ501407 (study PRJEB25962, sample SAMEA2042911) | human gut metagenome | biome: human gut; feature: human-associated habitat; material: faeces...
GAAGGGCTTCCTGCGGCTCGATGAGGGAGGAGGCGTTTTTATCGCAGAGGGAGGGGGAATGCAGGGGCGAAGTCTCCTTCCGCTTTCCTTGCCCCATGCCTTGCAGACAAAGCCACACGCCGAAGAAAAGAAGAAGCATGGGAGAAAACCGCTCCGCCAGATGCGTGGGGAAGACTGCCGCAAGCCGCCGCCCTGCAAAAAGAAACAGCTCCATCATGAGAAAGGCTTCTATCGTGAGCAGAAGAAGGGCGGACGGGCGAAAACGGATGCTGCGCAGACCATAGGAAAGACCGATGCCCAGCGCATCCAGACTGAGGGAAAACGCCAGCAAGAGAGAAAAAAGCATGGATAACACCTCCTGCTAACCATCCTATGCGGATGGTCTTTTTTTGCGCTTGTCCGCATAGACTGGGAAAAAAGACAAGCAGAAAAACAAAAGACGGAGCGTGAGGATATGGAATGGTGGAGCATGACACCGACAGAGGTGCTGAAAAAATTGCGGACGGAGGAACGGACGGGATTAAGCGAAAACGAGGCACAAAAGCGGCTGGAAACGGACGGAAGGAACAGAACGGAGCAGGGAGAGGGCAAAAAGGGCTTCCAGCGGCGGTTTCTGGCGCAGTTTAATGATTTTATGATACTGTTGCTGATTGGGGCGGCTGTGGCTTCGGTTGCGATTTCCTATTGGAACGGTGAGAAGGATTTTCTGGATGCGGCAATCATTCTGGCGATTGTGGCACTGAATGCGTTTCTGGGCGTTTTGCAGGAGAGCAGAGCGGAAAAGGCATTGGAGGCATTGAAGGCACTTTCTGCGCCAAAGGCAAGCGTGCTGCGAAATGGCGAGGAGAAGGAAATTCCTGCGGAGGAGGTAGTGCAGGGGGATATTCTTTTGCTTGCGGCAGGAGATTATATTTGCGCGGATGGGCGGATTCTGGAAAACCAAGGGCTGAAAACGGAGGAAAGCGCGATTACGGGGGAAGCGCTTGCGATTGAGAAGGAGGAGGACGTTCTGGCGGAGAAAACACTGCCGGGCGACCGCAAAAACATGGTGCTTGCAGGAAGCTACGTTCTCGCGGGGAGAGGCACGGTTGCGGTGACGGCAACGGGCATGGCGACCGAAATTGGACAGATTGCAGCCCTTTTGGCGGAGCAGGAGGAGCGCGAAACGCCCTTGCAGAAAAAGCTGGGAGAGACAGGAAAGCTGCTTGGCATGGGGGCGTTGATTATCTGCGGTATTATCTTCGGGATGGGGCTTTTGCGAAGGCAGCCGCCGTTTCCGATGTTTATGACCTCTGTGAGCCTTGCGGTGGCGGCAATTCCCGAAGGACTGCCTGCGATTGTGACGATTGTGCTTGCGATTGGGATGCAGCGGATGGCAAGGAAAAATACGATTATCCGCAGACTGCCGGCGGTGGAAACCTTGGGGAGTGCAGAGGTCATCTGCTCGGATAAGACGGGGACGCTGACGCAAAACCGCATGAAGGTGACACGGCTTGCGGCAATCGGGAAGGGCTTGGAGCAGGACGAGGAAAAGCGAAGATTCATTCTGACGCTGTTTACGCTTTGCAATGATGTGAAGCGGCAGGGGACAAAAATCATTGGGGAGCCGACGGAAAAGGCACTTGCGGAGGCGGCAGAGGAAGGCGGGGTATCGCTCAAGGGGCTTTGGGAGGAAATGCCCAGAATCGGCGGGGTGCCGTTTTCCTCGGAGCGAAAGCTGATGACAACGGTGCATCCCAGTGGGGGGAAATGGATTTCTGTGACGAAGGGGGCACCCGATATTCTTTTTGAGAAATGCGCATACTGCCTGGACGGCGGCAGACAGGCTGTATTTGACGGCAGAAGAAAAAGCGAGGCAAGGCTGAAAAACGGCGAGATGGCGGCAAATGCCCTGCGCGTGGTGGCGGTGGCGTTTCGGGAATGGGACGAGGAGCCGCTCTTTTTTACGGCGGAGGAGCTGGAAAGGGATCTGGTATTTGCAGGGATGGCAGGGATGATGGACCCGCCGAGACCGGAGGCGCAGGCAGCAGTGGAGATTTGTCAAAGGGCAGGGATTCGTCCTGTGATGATTACGGGAGATCATGCGCTGACAGCACAGGCGATTGCCGCAGAGCTTGGGATTTACCGTGCAGGGGATACCGTGCTGACGGGGCAGGAGCTGGAACAGATGTCGGATGAGGCGCTGGAGCGGGCGGCGGAGGATTGTACGGTTTTTGCGCGCGTTTCGCCGGCACATAAGGTGCGGATTGTGAAGGCATTTCAGAAGGAGGGGCGCGTGGTTGCCATGACGGGGGACGGCGTGAATGATGCGCCTGCGCTCAAGGCGGCGGATATCGGCTGTGCGATGGGGAAAAACGGCACAGAGGTTGCCAAGGGTGCGGCAGATATGATTTTGATGGATGATAACTTTGCGACAATCGTGGAGGCGGTGCGCGAGGGACGCGGCATTTATGAAAACATCCGCAAGGCGGTGCATTTTCTGCTTTCGAGCAACATTGGCGAGATTATGACGATTTTCGTGGCGATGTGCTTTGGCTGGGCAACGCCGCTTTTGCCGATTCAGCTGTTATGGGTGAACCTTGTGACGGATTCCCTGCCTGCGATTGCACTGGGGGTTGACCCTGCGGACGCGGACAGCATGGAGCAGCCGCCGCGGAGGGGAGATTCCCTATTTTCGGACGGCATGGTGAGCAGCATTGCCTTAGAGGGGGCGATGATTGGGATGCTGGCACTGCTTGCCTTTGGGATCGGGCACATTTATTTTGACGAGGAAGGGGCATATATTACAGGGCGGACGATGGCGTTTGCGGTGCTTTCGCTTTCGCAGCTGATACATGCCTTTAATATGCGGTCGGAGCATTCGCTGTTTCGGATTTCGCCCTTGGGGAACCCGATGCTGCTGCTGGCGTTTTTTATCGGGTGTCTGATGCAGATTGGGGTGATTATGGTGCTGCCGCTGGCGGAGATTTTCAAGGTATGTCCGCTGAATGGGACGGAATGGCTGATTGTAGGGGCACTTGCACTGACTCCTTTGCCTGTGGTGGAACTGGAAAAGCTGTGCGACAGGCGGCGGAGAAAAAAATGAAAAAAATTGTTATCATTTTTACTTATCGCGCTTGCGTTGGCTCTTTGAATTCTGTATAATAGAAGAAACCAAAGAAAAGGGAGGTTCCCTCATGAAAGTTGATGTTTCTTTAGATTTATATCGCATTTTTTGTGCAGTTGTCCGCACGGGCAATATGTCTGCCGCGGCAAGAGAGCTCTTTATTTCGCAGCCTGCGGTAAGTATGTCCATTCGTCAGCTGGAGGACCGCATGGGCAGTCCGCTTCTGGTGCGTACGGCGAAGGGGGTTTATCCCACCGCGGAGGGCAAGCTGTTATATACCTATCTGGAGCAGGCGTTGGGACTGATTCAAGCGGCGGAGGAAAAATATTATCAGATGGTACACATGGAGATGGGGGAGCTCAAGATTGGCGCGAGTGATACGGTCATTGCCAATTTCCTGCTGCCTTATCTGGAAAAGTATCATAAGCTGTATCCCGATATCAATATTAAGGTGACGAATAAGACAACCTACGAATCGCTCAGGCTGCTGAGAAACGGCAGTGTGGATGTCTGCTTTATCAATTTGCCGATTGCGGAGGATGAGGATTTAGAGGTAACGCCCTGCATTGAAATTCATGATGTTCTGGTGGGGGGCGAGCGGTATCGGATGCTTGCGGAGATGGGCATGGAGTTGAAGGATTTGCCGAAATATCCCCTGCTTTTATTGGAGGATCTGAGCAATTCGCGCCGCTATATTGACCGCTATGCAGAGGAAAACGGCGTGGTGCTGAACCCGATTCTGGAGCTGGGGAGCAGTGATTTGCTGGTAAGCTTTGCGGAAATCAACCTTGGACTGACGTATGTGATCGAGGAGTTTACGCAGAGGGAGCTGCAGAACAAGCACCTGTTTGAGATTCCCGTGGAACCGCCCGTACCGAAGCGGAGCATTGGGATGGTGCGGCTGAAAAATGTGGCAATGCCGCATGCGTTAAAGGGATTTATCGATCTGATTGAGTTTCCGAAGGAAAAGAATTAAATCGAAATCGGGATTTCGGTGTGTTATTGATGAAAAAATTATCAATAGCAGCGTTGACAAAGTAAAAATAATGCGTTAATATATGAACAGATATTCATATAAGAAAAGGAGCGAGCCATGAAGGAGACACCGATGCAGGAAGAATTTGATATGGAAAAGGAACTGCAGCAGGAGTTTATTCAGGAGCTGGCAGAATTTTTCAAGATTTTCGGGGATGCGACCCGTATCCGCATTTTGCAGACCCTGCTGGAGGGGGAGCGAAATGTGGGGGATTTGGCAGACGTACTGGAAATGAGCCAATCTGCTGTGTCGCATCAGCTGCGCGTACTGCGGCAGAATGATCTTGTAAAATACCGCAAGGAAGGCAAAACCGTGTTCTATTCTCTGGACGATGAGCATATTCGGATGGTTCTGGAGCAGGGAATGACGCATCTGCGGCATAAGCGTGGATATCACGAATAAAAAAGAAATAGGCTGTAATGATATAGGTGTAAGGATATCTGAAAATTACAGCCTAAATTTTCGAATGTTATATGAACAGTTATTCAAATGAGCAAATGAAAAAGCAAACAGCGAAAAAAGAGGTGTGACTATGTCTGAAATGAAGGTAGCATTAAAAGGGTTGACCTGCGCGAACTGTGCGGGAAAGATTGAGGATACGCTTTCTAAGCTTTCTGAAACGCAGGAGGTTTCCATCAATTTGCTGCGGCAGGAAATGACAGTAAAGCTTGCGCCAAATGCTTCGGCAGAGGAAATGCAGGAAACGGTGGAACGGGTGGTGCATAAATTTGAGCCGGAGGTAGAGGTTGCCTTTTTGCAGGGGCAGAAGGCAGAGCATCATCATGCGCATCATGAGCATTGCGGCTGCGGCTGTGAGGAGGATGACGATGATGACGATTGCTGTGCCTGTGGCTGTGGCTGTGGACATGACCATGCGCATGGGGATGAGAATGTGTTCGGCAGAAAATTTTTCCTGCGGTTTGGCATAGGGCTTGCGTTCTTCCTTGCGGCTGTTTTCCTGCATGAGGGAACGATCTGCACGATTCTTTATATCTGCGCATATCTGATTTTCGGGTATGATGTTCTGCTGCGTGCGGCGAAGCATATCGGACAGGGGAAGGTTTTTGATGAAAACTTCCTGATGTCCTTCTCTACGATTGGCGCGTTGTATCTGGGGGAAATGGCAGAGGCTGTTTTCGTTATGCTGTTCTATCAGGTGGGCGAGGCATTTCAGGAATATGCGGTGGCACGCTCCAGAAAATCCATTACGGCACTGCTGGATATCCGTCCCGATTTTGCACATTTAATCGTGGATGATGAGGAAAGGAAGGTAGACCCTTCTCTGGTGCAGGTGGGGGATATGATTCTGGTAAAGGCAGGAGAAAGAATCCCTCTGGACGGGGTAATCACGGAAGGACATGCAATGCTGGATACTGCGGCACTGACAGGCGAATCCCTGCCCCGTTCTGTGGGGGCAGGAGATCAGGTGCTCAGCGGCTGCATCAATATGGACGGCAGTCTGAAGGTTCGTGTAGAAAGGGGCTTTGGCGAATCTACGGTGATGAAGATTCTGGAAATGGTGGAAAACGCATCTGCAAAGAAATCCAAGACGGAGAAATTCATCACACGCTTTGCAAGAGTTTATACACCCATTGTGGTTCTGCTGGCGGTTCTGGTTGCGGTTCTGCCGCCGTTGGCAGGGCTTGGGAAATTCTCCCTGTGGTTTGGCAGAGCATTGGTATTCTTAGTTGTTTCCTGTCCCTGTGCATTGGTATTGTCTGTGCCGCTGACGTATTTTGCGGGGATTGGCGCGGCATCCAAGTGTGGGATTCTGGTAAAGGGTGGCGGCGATCTGGATACGCTGAGCCGACTGAAAACGGTTGTTTTTGATAAAACAGGGACGCTGACAAAGGGCAGATTCTCTGTAACGGAGGTGAAGGGCGATGTGCTGAAGCCGGCGGCAATCGGGGAAGCAATGAGCAATCACCCCATTGCACAGGCAATCGTACAGGCATACAAAGGCGAGCTTCCTGCGGCACAGGGCTATCAGGAGCTGGGCGGCTACGGGATTTCCTACGAGCTGGACGGCGAAACGGTTCTCTTGGGGAACAGCCGTCTGATGGAGCATGAAAAAATTGCGTATGAAAAGGCAAACGGCATCGGTACGGTGGTTTATGTTGCAAAGGGCGGCAAATTCTTAGGGTACATTCTGGTTGCGGATACGCTGAAGGAAAACATTGCCGATTCCCTTGCGGCGTTGCGCAAGCAGGGGATTCGGAAGATGGTAATGCTGACGGGCGACAGAAGGGAAACAGCGGCGGCTGTGGCAGAGGAGCTGCAGCTGGATGAATTCCACAGCGAGCTGCTGCCCGAAAACAAAGTGGAATGGATGGAAAAGCAGAAGGGCGCAGAAGGCGACAAGACGGCGTTTGTGGGGGACGGCATCAATGATGCACCCGTACTGGCGGCGGCTGATTTGGGGACTGCCATGGGGGCGATTGGCTCCGATGCGGCAATTGAGGCGGCGGATGTTGTGCTGATGGATGATGATATCGGCAAGCTGGCAGTCGGCATGAAGGTTGCAAGAAGCACAAGAAGGATTGTAAACCAGAACGTGACCTTTGCACTGGGCTTTAAGATTCTGGTGCTGTTGCTTTCCATTCCCGGCATTGCGACGATGTGGATGGCGGTATTTGCGGATGTCGGTGTTTGCGTACTGGCAATTCTGAATGCAATGCGGAAGAAGGCTTAAGCCGAGAGGGTTCGACAGAAAAAAACAGGGTATCCACGGATACCCTGTTTTTTTATTGCTCTTTCGGAATGATTTTTTTTACGTTTTTCTCGAATTTTGCTCTGGGCAGCATGACCATGTGTCCGCAGCCGCAGCATTTGATGCGAAAATCAATGCCGGTTCTGAGGATTTCCCACTGGGCAGAGCCGCAGGGGTGGCTTTTTTTCATCTGCACAATATCTCCGACAGAAAAATCCATACGTTACGCCTCCTTCATCAAATGGACAACCTGCTGAGGGAAGGGGATTTCGATGCCCTCTGCATCAAAGCGGTTTTTGATGCGGCGGCGCAGCTCCGCTTCCACAGCGTAATTCATTTTTACCTTGCATTTTGCTACAATTTTAATGGTAACGGCGGAATCATCCAGACCGATGACACCTGCAACGGTGGGGGGGTCCAGTACAGCCTCCATATCTGCGGTTTTCTGCATCTCATCCTGCAGAACGGCAATGGCACGGTCGATGCTTTCGCCATAGGCAATGCCGACGGTGACAACGGCGTTGATAAATTCGCGGCAGTTATTGGTGACCGTACCGATAGAGCCATTCGGGATGATATGCACAGCGCCGCCGAAATCGCGCAGCTTTGTGGAACGCAGGGTGACGCTTTCGACCGTACCTGTAATGCCCTGAATGGTGACGATATCCCCGACGGCGTAATGGTCCTCAAAGAGGATGAAGAAGCCCTCCATCATATCTCCTGCGATGCTCTGCGCGCCCAGACCGATGGCAACCGAGCCTGCGGAGGCAATGACAACGAGGGATTCTGAGGAAACACCCAGCTGCTTTAAAATAGACATCAGCCCGATGAAATAAATCACATATTTCAGGATGCTGCCTGTGACGGTGCTGAGGGTTTTTGCTTTTCTTTCGGACATGGAAAGCTTTTCGCGCTGTACCTGTGTCCGCAGGAATTTATTGACCAGCTTACTGGAAATGCGAATCATGAGCCAGCAAAGAAAGAGCGTGAACAGAATTTCCAGAAGCTTGATGCCCAGATTGACGGCACCGTTGATGGCTGTGGATTTGGCAAGGAAGCCAAGCCCTAAATCCTTCGCAAGCTCCGTGCTGTTTAAATCAGAGGAAAGAGATGAGGTCAGATCATTGATAACATCCATGCTTCTTACCTCCTTGCCTGTTGATATTCTGCCGCCGCCTTCAAGAAGGCAGAGAACAGCAGCCCCATTTCCTCTGTTTTCATTGCCTCGGGATGCCACTGCACGCCGACGGCGAAGCGGTTATCCTTATGCTCAATGGCTTCAATCAGACCATCCGCACTGCGGGCAGAGACAATAAAGCCCTCCCCAAGCGTGGAGCAGGACTGATGATGCAGGGAATTGACAACGGTGCGTTTATTTTCCCAGAGGTCGGTTAAAAGGGTGTTGTCCTCGACAAAAATGCTGTGTGTGCCATAGGAACGGGGTGCCTGCTGGATATGCTTGAGGGTTGTGCCTGCCTGCACGCCGATATCCTGATAGATGCCGCCGCCCTTGACGATATTCATGACCTGCATGCCGCGGCAGATGCCAAGCATGGGCAAATCCTTTTCCAGCGCAGCCTCGCAGATGCGCATTTCACAGGCATCACGGAGGGGGTTAATTTCGCCGCTCTGACAAAGGGGTTCCTCTCCGAACAGGAGCGGATCGATATCACCGCCGCCGGTCAGCAGAAGTCCGTCCAGAAAGGGGGGCAATGCCTGATGGGGAAGGAGCACGATGGGACAGCCGCCTGCCTTTTCGATGGCAAGGACATAATCCTCACTGAGGGTATATTCCTTTTTTTCGTAAGAATAATTCGGCGCAATGCCGATAATCGGTTTTGTGTTCATTTGTTACACCTCTTACTTTCTTTTTCTCTCCTCAGTATACAGAAGATGCTCTTTTTTTGCAACGGAAGGATGGTAAAATCGGCTTCGACTTGCAGAGTGTATACAGTTTGTGGTATAATTCGTATGCGAGATAAAAACCAAACGGCTGAAGTATGCGGACAGATATCCGCGAGACAACAGAAACGGAGATGACAACGAAATGAAAACCATTGGCATCATTGGTGCAATGTCGGAGGAAATCACATATTTAAAAGAGAAAATCGATATTGTGACGACAAAAAATATCATCGGGCTGGATTTCCATGTGGGGAAATATTGCGGCAACAGCATTGTGCTGGTCATCAGCGGCATCGGCAAGGTGAATGCGGCTGTCTGCACACAGGTGCTGATTGACCATTTCGGTGTGGATTATATCATCAATACGGGCTGTGCGGGGGCAATTCACCCCGAACTGGGCATTGGGGATATCCTCATTTCCACGGATGCGGTACAGCATGACATGGATGTTTCTGCGCTGGGCGACCCTATTGGGACTATTCCCCGTCTGGCGGAAAGCTATTTCAAGGCGGATGAGATGCTGGTGAAGCTGGCGCAGGAGGCTGCGGCGGAAACGGCGGAAAATTATCATGTGATTCTCGGCAGAGTTGCCAGTGGGGATAAATTCATCGGCACAAAGGAAGGCAAGGAGCATATCAAAAAGTATGTGCAGGGGGACTGTGCGGAAATGGAGGGTGCGGCGATTGCCCATGCCTGTTGGCTGAACCGAATTCCCTTTGTTATCATTCGTGCCATCAGCGACAGCGCGGATGAACAGGCGAATATGTCCTATGAGCAGTTTGTGCTTCTGGCGGCAAAGCGCAGCAGTGAGCTGGTGGAAAAAATGCTGGAAAAGCTGGCGTAAAACTGCCTAAAAAAGAGGCGGAAAATTTGGCTTTCCATGGAAGGTATTGCTCTTGTAAAGGGGATTTTCTTCCTGTATAATGCAATCAGAATCAAAAACAATTTGTACGCAAAATATTGATGCGGAAATGATGAAAGTAGGAAAAAAGGAGGCCTTTCAAATGACGGCAAAAACGCATGGGTACATTACAAAAGAGATTGAACTGGAGCAGATTTATCAGTTTATTTTGAAATTTTTTGACCCCGAGGCAAAGGTAAACCGTTACGAGAATCGTTTTGGTGAAAGCAATGAAATGGCTGTATATTTTACCTATAAGGGAGAGGAAAGACGTTTGTTTACAATGGTTTACAAGAGCCGTAAATTCTCCAAAAACGGCGAGAAGAACAGACTGGTTTTCCTGGATTTGGATTATTGGGGGCACAGCGTGGAAATTATGCGTTCCATTCTGTCCTATTTCAGCGGCTGGTTGGATGAAAACGACTGCGATAAGGAGGAAGCATACTTTATCGAGGAGCAGCCGGACGGCGTGACACCCAATATCATTAAGATTACAAGAAAAGAGCTGAACAGAAGACTGGGCGGCATGGTTGTAATCATTGAGGATGACGAAGAAGAAAAATAAGCGGAAAAATAAGAGAGCCGTATTACCTATAGGGGATGCGGCTTTTTTGTTGCTTGTCGAAAAAAGAAAAATGTGGTATGGTATAAGCGAGGATTATCGCTCGGCGGTTCAGTCACTTCCTGTAAAGGGGGTGATGTTTATGGTTACATACGCTGAATTGTTTCAATATAGCTTAGTAATCATTGGAATTATCACCTTATGCTTTTTGCATAAGAAATGATAAGAAAAAGACCGCCTAACAGAAGTTAGACGGTCAACCACATTATTACGGACTGACCGCCCTTCCACAAGCGGTAATCCTTTTTCATAGCTCTTATCGCCCTGCGTGAAACAGGAAATAAATAAAAAGTGACAGCCTAACAGAAGTTAGACGGTCATTCACAACTATTACGGACTGACCGCCCTTCCACAAGCGGTAATCCTTTCTTACTGCTATGATAGCATAAAGGAAGGGAAAAATCAATCGGAATCGGGCGTTCTTTTGCAGAGTTTTTGCGATTTTTGCGAAAAAACGGTTTTAACGGGGCGGGCTTCTTGCCAGAGCCCTTGTTTTTATGCTATACTAAAAGATAATTTAAATGCAGAAGGGGCGGTGGAGGATATGCCGGAGGAAAAGGATATACGAACCATGATTGACGAGGATATTGACCGCGTGGAACGTGTTTGGGAGGCATCCTCCTATGACAGCGATGCCTTGGAGGAGCTGTTCCGCCTGCTTCTGGAGCATTATGCCGAAAGAATCGAAGGCTTCACGAAAAGGCTAAAGGTCATTCAGCCGTATGAGGATATCGCGGATATGGCGGAGAATTATCGGGAGAACGTGCGGACATTACTGGAGCGGATGAAGCTGTTTCGGGAAAATGGATACAGCAACGAAGGCTTAATCGAATATTCCATTGCCAAGGAGCGGGAGGAGCTGAATTTTAATGCGGATTTTACAACGGTGCGGCTGGAAATCGGCATGATGCAGGGGCTTTCCCTTGCGGAGCGGGAGGATATCATGGTGCATTTGGATGCCATGGAGACCATCTGCGCGCAGGTTACGCCCAAAAAGGAACGCTGGGAAATGCTCAGAGAGCATCTGGTCTGGCTTTCCGGGAAGGATGTAACGGTAGCAATGAAGATATTACCGTTGTTTTTCAGAATAAATTGATGAATAATAGAGAGCGGCAGAGTAAAAGGAAATTTTTCTGCCGCGAAGGAGCGTTTTAATATGAAGAAAGCAGCAAGTTTTGCATTGGGCTGCAAGGTAAATCAGTATGAAAGCGAAGCCATTGCGGAGTTGTTCGCAGAAAAGGGCTATGAAATTGTGGGGATTGATGAAGAAGCGGATGTGTATGTCATCAATACCTGTACGGTAACGAATTTTGGGGACAAGAAATCCCGTCAGCTGATTCGTAAGGTAAAGCGGCAGAATGAAAATGCCATTGTGGCGGTTGTCGGCTGCTATGCGCAGACTGCGCCCAAAGAGCTGATGGAGATTGCAGGCGTGAACCTGGTCATCGGAACGAAGGACAGAGCGCAGATTGTGGAAATGGTGGAGCAGTATGACAGGGCAAACGGCGTGGAAAACCACGTTTCCGATATTATGAAGGAGCGGGTATTTGAGCCGCTTTCCATTCAAAAGCTGGCAAACAGAACAAGAGCCTATCTGAAAATTCAGGATGGCTGCAGCCAGTATTGCTCCTACTGCATCATTCCCTATGCGAGAGGCCCGATCCGCAGCAGAGAGCCGCAGGAGGTTGTGGCTGAGGTAAAGCGTCTGGCGAAGAATGGCTTTAAAGAGGTTGTGCTGACGGGCATCCATGTGGCAAGCTACGGCAAGGACAGAAGGGATACCTCGCTGCTGGATATTCTCAAGCAGGTGCATGAGGTGGAAGGAATTGAGCGGATTCGCTTCAGCTCCATTGAGCCGAATGTGGTGACGGAGGAATTTGCACAGACCATGGCGGCACTGCCAAAGGTCTGCGACCATTTCCATCTTTCCCTGCAGAGTGGCTGCGATAAAACCCTAAAGGAAATGAACCGCAAATATGATACGGAGAAATATCGGCAGGCGGCAGCAACGCTCAGGAAATATCTGCCGAAGGTTGCGCTGACAACGGATATCATTGTCGGCTTCCCCGGAGAAACCGAGGAGGATTTCAGGGAAAGCTATGCCTTTGCGGAGGAAATCGGCTTTGCGAAGATTCATGTATTCCCTTATTCGCCCAAGCGCGGCACACCTGCGGCGGCAAGGAAGGATCAGCTGCTGAATGCGGTGAAATCCGAGAGAAGCCATACGCTCATTCAGCTGAGCGACAGGATGGCGGCAGACTTTCTGGCGGATGCCGTTGGGACGGATGCGGAGGTGCTGTATGAAAGAGCCGTCGGAGAGGGCATCTATGAAGGGCATACCACGAACTACATGAAGGTGCATGGCAGAAGTGAAGCCGACCTGACAAACCGCATTGCGAAAACCCACATCACAAGGGCGGAGGGCGAAATGCTTTTCGGGGATGTTGAGGCATAAGAAAAGGAATTTGTAATAATTATGTAAAGAGAATATGGTTGCAATCGAATTACATTTCGGGTATCATAAAGATAACTGATTTTACAGATAACAGGAAATTTTCCTGTGAATATATTTGGGATATAAGGGGGGCGGCAATGCCGCAGAATGGAGAGTGAAAAATATGGCAAATTTACATGAAACACAATATTTCGGCAGATTGGAAAAAGAACCCGAAAACGAAGCAAAGCGAATCCTGATGGCAGTGAGCAATGCCTTGCGAGAAAAGGGCTATAATCCTGTCAACCAGATTGTAGGCTATATCCTTTCCGGTGATCCGACTTATATCACAAGCTATCAGAATGCCCGTGTGCTGATTCGCAAGCTGGAACGGGATGAACTTCTGGAGGAGCTGGTAAAGGATTATTTAGACCGTAACGAGTAATCGTCGGGAAAAGAAAGAGGAGCCGAATTGCGTATTTTAGGTTTGGATTTTGGTGACAAAACCATTGGTGTGGCGGTCAGCGATCCCTTCGGCTGGACGGCACAGGGCGTGGAGATTATCCGCAGGGAAAACTCCATGGAATTTAAGAAATGTATGCGTAGACTGGCAGAACTGGTGGAACAATACCAGGCAGAGACAATCGTTCTGGGCTATCCGAAAAATCTGGACGGCTCCGAAGGGGACAGATGTGTCAAAACAAAGGATTTCTGCGAACGCGTGAAAAGAAGATTTCCCAAGGCAGAGGTTCTGCTCTGGGACGAAAGATTCAGCACCATTGCGGCGGAGCGTTCTCTGCGTGAGGTTGGGCTGAACCATAATCAGAGAAAAAGCGTCATTGACAAGATGGCGGCAGTGCATATTTTGCAGGGTTATCTTGACAGTAAGGCGAAAGGATAAGAATAGAGGAGAATTTTATGGCGGATATTTATGACGAAATCAATGATTTGGAATTTGAAGTGGTTACTATGACAGATGAAAATGGTGATGCAGTGGAGTTTTCCATCATTGATAATGTTGCCTGCGGCGGCGAACGCTATCTTCTGGTAGTGGAAACAGAATTGATGGATGATGATGAAACAGATGCCATCATTCTGAAGGAGGTTTCCATCAATACGGATGATGTGACGTATGAATTGGTGGAGGATGACGCGGAATTTGACCGCGTGGCGGATTTGTTTGCCCAGAAGGCAGAGGATTATACCGTAGAAACGGATGACTGATTGACGAATGTATTAGGGTGATTTTTTGCGGTCTGCAAAAGTCCCTTTTTATACAAAAATGAGCGGAAAAAGAAACAGCAGAATACGGAAGGAAAAACAGCAGCACTCATCGGATTGGAAAAACGGAGCGGAAATGTTTTTGTAATCGTTGAGTATCGACTGCTCTTTTTCTGTTTGCCCTTTTTTGGAAAAGGGGCGCTGATTCTGCCGTTTAAAGAGAACTTTTTTACGCCATACTATACCATACTATAAAGAAAATGACAGAGAAAACAAAAAAGGAGGTGTGTTTTTTGGCAGAGAAAAAATCCGCGAAGGAGACAAACGGAAAGGATTCCGCGAAGGAAACCAAAACGAGAACAGCAAAGACAAAGGCGGACAGCAGGGCAAAGACAGAGCCGAAGGCGAAAAAGGAGCCGACTGCGAAGATGACGGCGAAACCGGCGGCAAAGCCGAAGCAGCGCACAAAGAGCCGCGCAAAGGCAAAGCCTAAGATGAACCTGAAGGTGATCGCGCTGGGCGGTCTGGATGAAATCGGTAAAAATATGACGGTTCTGGAATATGGCGATGATATTATCATCATCGACTGCGGTCTGGCCTTCCCTGAGGATGATATGCTGGGGATCGATCTGGTTATCCCTGACGTGACTTATTTGACCAAAAACATCGACAAAATCAAAGGGATTGTATTAACACACGGACACGAGGATCATATCGGCGCATTGCCCTATATTCTCAAGCAGATTAACGTACCCGTATTCGGGACACTGCTGACACTGGGGCTTCTGGAAAATAAGCTGAGAGAGCATAAAATGCTGGATTCCACAACAAGGCATACGGTTGTACCCGGCGAAAAGGTAAAGCTGGGACAGATGGTTGTGGAATTTATTCATACGAACCACTCTATCGCAGACGCGGTTGCACTGGCAATCCATACACCTGTGGGCGTTGTGGTGCATACGGGCGACTTTAAGGTGGACTATACGCCCATTGACGGTGATGTGATTGATCTACAGCGGTTTGCTGCACTGGGCAAGGAGGGCGTTCTCCTGCTGATGAGCGACAGCACCAATGCAGAGAGAAGGGGCTTCACGATGTCCGAAAAGAACGTGGGGAAGGTGTTCGAGAAGATTTTCGAGGAAACACCGAAGAACCGTATCATGGTTGCGACCTTCTCCTCAAACATCCATCGTATTCAGCAGGTTATCAATGCGGCATATATGTACGGCAGAAAGGTTGCCATTATCGGTCGCAGTATGGTCAATGCGGTGAAAACGGCATCCGAGCTGGATTATCTCTGGATTCCGCCCAGAACGCTGATTGATATTAATGAAACAAGAAATTATCGGGACGATCAGCTGGTTATCATTACGACAGGCAGCCAGGGGGAGACAATGTCTGCCCTGTCCCGTATCGCATCCGGCGAGCATAAGCAGATTAACGTAAAGCCTGATGATAAAATTATCATCAGTGCATCTGCCATTCCGGGGAATGAAAAAAGCATTTCCCGTGTGGTGAATGAGCTGCTGAAAAAGGGCGCAAACGTGGTTTATGGAGATATTGAGGATATCCACGTTTCCGGTCACGCCCGTCAGGAGGAGCTGAAGCTGATGCTGGCGCTGACAAAGCCGAAGTTCTTCATGCCTGTGCATGGGGAATTCATGCACCTTTCCTGTCACAAGAATTTGGCGATTTCCATGGGGATGGATAAAAATGACATCTTCGTGATGAAGCTGGGTGAGGTGCTGGAGGTCAACAAAAATGAGGCGAAGGTTACTGGAACTGTGCCTGTGGGACAGATTATGGTAGACGGCTTGGGCGTTGGCGATGTCGGCAATATCGTTCTGCGTGACAGAAAGCATTTGTCACAGGATGGACTGATGGTGGTTGTGGTTTCCATGGACCGAGAAATGGGGACGATTGTTTCCGGCCCCGATATTATTTCCAGAGGGTTTGTATATGTCCGCGAGGCAGAAAATCTGATGGATGAGGCGCGCGCCTGCGTGTTGGATGCGCTGCTGAAATGCGAGGAAAAGAATGTTACAAGCTGGAATTATATCAAGGGTGTCATTAAGGATACGCTGAAAAATTATATTTGGCAGAAGACAAAGAGAAGTCCGATGATTCTGCCGATTATTATGGAAGTATAAAAGAAAAAGAGCCGAAAGGCTCTTTTTCTTTGTTCGCTTGTGCGGTGTGTGTTGGTGTGCTACAATGCTGTTATGGAACAATCGTGTACAGGGTGGCTTGACCTTCATTCTACATAGAATGGGGGTGGTGCTGATGAAGTTTGACTTTAAAGACTTAATGTCTTTTGGGACATTCCTTCTTGCATTGCTGACATTCATATTTTTGAATCTCAGATAGTCTTTTATTTTAGACATAGAAAAACCACCCTAATACTTTGACCGGTTGCAGGGTGGCTTTCTATGTCCCTTTGTCAATAGGTCAACCCACCTTGTGGGCGGTTGTTCCTCTTGTTTTTATTATGCTACAAAGAAATCAAAAATGCAATATCCTTTTTGATTTTCGGCATTCTTTTTTATAGGGCAGTAAAAAAGAAAAAGAGCCGATTTCATGTGCACAGTGAAATCAGGCTCTTTTTTTGCTTGCAACGGAAGCCTAGCGGGATTCTTCGCCGAAGCGTCCTCCATCTTCTAGGAATCATTCCGTTGACTCAGCCTGCAGAATAGCGTATTTCCGAGATACCGCAAATACTTCGGCTATGCCCGAAGGGCAGGAAGGCATATTCTGCGTCAATCCTTATTCCCAATCCTATTTCCGCAAGGTTTCCCTTGGCACCGGGGTACAATTCCCCGAGCCGTTCCGCCAAGCGGTATCCGTTCAAGAAGGACGATTAAGTGCCGATATGCAAAGCCCACCGGCCTACGCCCGAAACGCTGCTTAAGTTTATCCTTCTTCATTCTACTATACCGCAGCAGGCAGAGAAAAGCAATACGGCTGATGGAAAAAGAAGAAAAAATCAAGAAAGATTCTATCTTGATTTTTTGCGGCATTTCGGATAGAGTGAAGAGAAAGAATGTTGAAGGATGGGAAAAAGGAGCAGTTATGGATATCAAAAATCTGGTTACTTTCATACATGTAGCGGAGCTGCGCAGCTTCACGAAGGCGGGGGATAAGCTAGGCTATTCCCAATCAACGGTTTCCTTTCAGATTCGCCAGCTGGAAAATGAATTGGGTGTGCCCTTATTCGAGAGAATCAACCGCACGGTTACACTGACGGAGCACGGGATTCGTCTGCTGCGCTCTGCTTACAAAATCAATGAGCTTTTGGAAAGCTTTCAGGAGGAAACGAAAGCGGAAACGAAGGTGCATGGGCGTGTGCGTCTGGCGATTGCGGATTCCTTGAGCAGTGAGGTGATCCGCCGCATTTTTCCCGAACTACACCGCAAATATCCCGACATTACCCTTGAGTGCATTTCAGCTGGCACGCAGGAGATGTTCCGCCTATTAAACCAGAATGAAGCGGATATTGTGTATACGCTGGATAACCATATTTACGATACGAATTATGTGATACAGCAGGAGAGCCGCATCGGGGTGCATTTTGTCTGTGCGGCAGGCAATGCCTTGGCGGCAAGGGATGCCATTTCGCTTGTGGAATTGGTGAAGCAGCCGTTTCTGCTGACGGAAAAGGGCATGAGCTACCGCCGGATGCTGGATGAGAAGCTTGCGGCACATTCCTTGGAGATTCAGCCTGTTTTTGTCAGCGGGAATGCAGGGCTGATTGCATCTCTGGTGGAGCAGAATGCAGGGCTTGCGCTTCTGCCTGATTATATCACGAAGCCGTATATCGAAAAGGGGGCACTGTGCTATCTGAATGTGCCTGAAATGGAAATTGAAATCTGGACACAGTTGCTGCACCATCGGGAAAAATGGGTTTCCGAGCCGATGCGGATTGTGATTGACCATCTGCGGCGGTGTATGCTGTGATGCGGTATCCATTTCGATACTTATATGGTATACTGTAAGCAGTTTTCAAAGCAAACGGAGGGATAATAATGAGATATCAGAAGCTTGGCAATACGGATATTGATGTTTCCGTGATTGCATTAGGCACATGGGGACTTGGCGGCGGCAGTGTCTGGACGGACAGAGATTCTACGGTAGAGGATACCAGAAATCTGCTGGACATCTGTCGGGAATATGGCGTAAATTATATTGATACCGCGCCGGTTTACGGCACAGGTGCAAGCGAGGAGCTGCTCGGCAGGGCATTGAAGGGCAGAAGACAGGACTTTATCCTGCAAAGCAAATGCTCCTTGAACTGGAGAAATGAGGGCGGTAATTTCCATTATGAACGCGATGGGTACACCGTCAACAATGACACCCGTGCGGCGGCAGTGAAAAAGGACGTGGAGGATTCTCTGCGCAGGATGCAGACGGATTATCTGGATTCCGTGATTGTGCATTATGTCTGCGGCAGCTTTCCTGTAGAGGAAACGGTCGGCGCACTGGAGGATCTGGTCAGAGAAGGGAAAATCCGCACCTATGGGCTTTCCAACAGCCAGCCTGCGGATTTGGCGGCATATCGGAGGGTCGGCGGCAAGGTATCCGTTGTGCAGGAATTTTTCAGTATTCTTTCGCCCTTCCATGGCAGAGAATATTTTGAGATGTGCAGAAAAAACAATACTGTATTCCAGACCTACGGTGTATTGGAGGAGGGCTTTCTGACCTCTCCCGCGTTTCTGGATAAGGAATTTGCGAAAACGGACATCCGTTCCAGACTGCCATGGGTGGCACCCGAAAAGAAAGAAGGACTGCGCCGCGCATTTGCACTTTGGGCACCGATGTGCGAGGAATATCATTGCAGCTATGCGGCATTGGTGGAGGCTTGGGCGCTGTCTCAGTATGACAGAATGAGCCTTCTGGTTGGCATGCGCCGTGCATCGAGCGTAGAGGATACTGCGAAGTGTCTGGATATCAGGCTGAAGGCGGAGGATATCAAGCGCATGGAGGAGGCTGTAAAGGCAATTCAGGTTGCGGTTCTGGACAAATAGGTTTTGAAAAAGCATAACCACCGGTTTACCGGTGGTTATATTGATTTTTCGGCAGAAATTTTATTCTTGCAATTTTCTACAAAAATGCTATGATATAAAAAATATACGAAAGAAAAACCGAAGGAGGCGCATGCGATGGATTTGAAATATTTGACGAAGGAAGGCTCATGGGAGAAAAATCCCCCTGATTTACAGGCGGAGGTTTTGCAGGGAAAGCGTGGCAGGCTTCTGGTGACAATTTACCGCGCAGGCGGCGCAGGGCTGCATCCGACGGTTTTGCTGAGTCATGGCTTCCCCGGTATTGAAAAGAATTTTGATTTAGCGCAGGCGCTGCGGCGCATCGGCTTTCATGTGGTGCTGTATCATTACAGCGGCAGCTGGGGCAGTGATGGGGCGTATGCCTATGCGCATAATCTGGAGGATGCAGACACCCTTCTGGAATTTATCGAAACGAATACGACCTACGGCTTTGATCGGGAGCGGCTGTTTGTGGCAGGGCATAGTGTAGGCGGCTTTGTGACGGCACAGCTTCTGGCGGCGCATCCGGAGCTGAAGGCAGCGGTTCTGCTTGCTCCCTGCGATTTAGGCGGCGCGATGGGCTTTGCGGATGACACGGAGCCGAAGCGGCTGTTGCTGGATATTTTTGAGGGCGGCCCGATTTGGCTGAACGGAACCTCTCCTGCGGCATTATATGAGGAGGTTTTCGCCAATCAGGCAAGCTATCGCATTGGGGCATTGCTGGAACGCTTCGGAAAACGTCCGGTTTATTGCTTAGGTGCGGTGCAGGATGAGTGCTGTCCGCCTGCGGCGCATTGCCTGCCTTGGGTAGAGGAGCTGAAGAAAATGGGTGGAAATGTGGTTTATGAAGCATTGGACACCGACCATTCCTTCATCGACACCAGATTGCAGATGATTGAGAAAACGGCAAAATTTCTGGCGGAACAGGCGCAGAAAGCAGAATAATGTTTATAAAAATAAACCCCCTTCATACACAGCGTACGGAGGGGGTTCGTTGTTTCATAAGCAAATTTTAGTGTGTGATAATTTCTACGCCGTCCTCGGTTACGGCAACGGTATATTCCCACTGGGCGGAAAGAGAGCCGTCCTCGGTATAAACCGTCCATTCGTTTTCTTCATCTACGAAGAAATCCTCTTTGCCTTCGTTTACCATGGGTTCAATCGTAAAGACCATGCCGGGCACCAGAAGCATCCCCGTTCCTCTCTTGCCGATATGGCAAACGTAAGGATCCTCATGGAAGTCGTTGCCGACCCCATGACCGCCGATATCACGCAGAACAGTATAGCCATGCTGATGGACATATTCGCTGATGACTGCGCCGATATCGCCCAGTCTGCCCCAAGGCTTTACTTCCTTCAGGGCTAAATCAACAGATTCCTTTGTCACCTCAACCAGCTTTCTCGCCTCGTCGCAGACATTGCCAATCAGGAACATACGGGAGGCATCGGCATAATAGCCATCCAGAATGGTGGTAACGTCAACATTGATGATATCGCCATCCTGCAGGATTTGATTGGGATCGGGGATACCATGACAAATGGCATCGTTCACAGAGGTGCAGACGCTCTTGGGGAAGCCCTGATAGCCCAGAGGCGCAGGGATACCGCCATGCTCTACGGTGTAGTTATGCACCAGTGTATTGATATCGTCTGTGGACATGCCTGCCTTGATATTTTCCGCAACCATATCCAGAATTGCCGTATTCAGCTTGCCTGCCTTGCGGATGCCTTCCAGCTGCTCGGGAGTTTTAATCAGCTTATGACTGGGAACGGGAATATGTTTTAATTGATACGCCGCCAGCTTATCATCAAAAGCCGCATGGCAGGATTTGTATTTTTTGCCGCTGCCGCACCAGCAGGGGTCATTTCTACCGATTTTCATAGTATTTCTCCTTTTTTCTGTATAGACTACTTACCAAAACAATGGTAGCACAAAAAAGAAGATGGTACAATAGAAGAAAATGAGAAAAAACGATTGACAAATAGAAAAAACAGGTGTATCCTCTTAAATCATAGTTAATCGATATGAAATAGGGAGTGATGTTATGCTTTTAAAAAGTACAATTTTTGGCTGTTGTTGCTGTCAGGCTTGCAAATTTATGTTACACTAATGAAATGCGGAAAACAGATTTTTTGAACGGAGGATAACAACTATGGCTAAGATTTATAAAAGTGTAGAAGAACTGATTGGCAACACACCCTTACTGGAGCTGACAAAGATTGAAAAGGAAACGGGCGCAACTTTGCTGGCAAAGGTAGAAGCGCTGAACCCCGGCGGCAGTGCGAAGGATCGTATCGCAAAGCGCATGGTGGAGGATGCGGAAAAGGCAGGCATCCTGAAGGAGGGCGCAACCATCATTGAGCCCACAAGCGGCAACACAGGCATTGGTCTGGCACTGATGGCGGCGGCAAGAGGCTATCGTGCAATCATCGTTATGCCTGACAGCATGAGCATGGAACGCAGACTGCTGATGACAGCCTTTGGTGCGGAGCTGGTGCTGACAGAGGGCAAGCAGGGCATGAAGGGTGCAGTGGAAAAGGCGGAGGAGCTGGCAAAGGAAATCCCCAATTCCTTCATTGCAGGGCAGTTTGTGAACCCCTCCAATCCGGCGGCGCATTATGAAACCACAGGCCCCGAAATCTGGGCAGATACCGATGGTAAGGTGGATATTTTCGTTGCGGGCATCGGCACAGGCGGCACAATCACAGGCGTAGGCAAATATCTGAAGGAAAAGAACCCTGCGGTGCAGATTGTTGCAGTAGAGCCGGCAGCCTCCCCCCTGCTGTCCAAGGGCGTTGCAGGCCCTCACGG